>Ga0123354_10004239_pt1 | contig 20231 bp, 11 predicted proteins | sample TergutLab28metaG_2_FD_97872 | JGI IMG/M metagenome (GOLD analysis project Ga0123354, IMG submission 97872) | Labiotermes labralis P4 segment gut microbial communities from Petit-Saut dam, French Guiana - Lab288 P4 | ecosystem: Host-associated > Arthropoda: Insects > Digestive system > Gut ...
ATTTTGCATCAACTCACACATAAATATTATTTTCAAATATCTGTACTATAACGTTATATTCGTCATAATACGTTATTTATCTCTAGTCTAGTAATATTTCCGAACGTCTCACAGACTGATTCTGATTGCTGATATTATTTTCGGTAACTAATGAAGCATATGAAAGAATGTATCCAAATAAAATCCAGAGTATAATACAAGCCTTTGAATGGAACTTGTTTTTGAAAGGTGGCCAAATATCGGTTTTGTACTTTGTACTTTGACTTGAAAAATCGTCTGGCCGGAATGAGGATAAAGTGAGGAACTGTGCCAATTCATCCACCAATACCGAATGGCAGATGATTAACAACGTTCCAAACACTCTCTTTCATCATACGATAGTTTATATGTTGACGGTTTTGACCGAACACTTGTATAGGAGACGGAATGCTGTAACATTTGTGTCGCTTCTGATGAATGACAGCAATTAACACAACCAACCCTAGTAGCAAAAACTTATAGTATCAAGCCAAAGATTTTAGAAGGTTTTGTACTCTAACAGCAGAAATACTGGCTGGGGATATGATTATCACACAGTAGGGAGAAGAATTCGAGGGCATTGCCCAAATTACAACAAATTAACTGGTTTTAATGAGAAGAGTCACGTAATAGCTGTGCAAAAGAAGCTTGGAGCAGATGGAGAAACGCTGTGACTGGTACATATATTCAGAACGGGACTACTTGAATCAGTCACTACCGATCTGTATATAAGATAAGTCTACGAGTGTTTAGTTTCCTAATCCTTAAACGTCAGGCTTGCTCTTTGTGTTGATGTTATACAACACAACCTGTCTATAAAACAGTATGTATCTGCACTGCCTCTCTGCGCAAATATATAGCTTGTCACAAGTAAAAAAATTAGCATTAAACTGAATGCAATTCCTCCTTTTCGTTCTGTCAGTTTGAAGTTTGTACCTTCATATCACACAGTCAAAGAGAACTCTGCCATGTCGTCAACATGCAGACTGCGCCATGCGCTTGCAAGTGTCCAGTCTTAACTACCGCGAAGAATAAACCTTACAGTACCGTTAGGTTACATGAGACATACACGGTAGTACATTCTTAATGTTACATTGCCACTCTTCTCTCTTGCTTTACTGTGTCTGAGCACACGCTCAGACACAGTAAAACAAGAGGAAGAGTAATACAACACCCGAACCCATCACAAACAAGGAACAACACGCTACCACAATGCTATCATAGCAACAAGTGATATAAATATCTTTAGCATGAACTAATAGCTCCCTGAAAATGGTTTAAATACAAACCGAAACATGTCGGAGATTTTAACTATTTTAACAAATTAAAGTTTTATAGTGTCATTTAAAAAGTGTGCATGTGTTGGTGAATATATGTGAATGGTAATGAACATTTGGGCTAAAAATAATGCGGAGGAATTGTTATCGGGTTTTCGAAAGCAATAGTTTCTCAGAAGCGATTCTGCTGCATGGAACTAGTATGTTTAATAGAAAATAGGAAACACTTTTTATGGTAACAGTGTCTGTTTTTTCTTTCTTTTTTATTTGGAGAAACACTGGATTAATTTTAATGTAATGTCCCTAGCGATATGTACTTTAATGTGAGATATTTTTTTCCTTTAAGACATTCTCTGTAAGCACGACGGTCATCACTGTTATATTTTGATGTTTCGGTTCACAAGAAATCGGAGAATAATCTGAGGAACAATTACAAAAAGCGCATAATCAATTTCACAAATCTGCAAATATATAAGACCTGAAAACACCTCCTTTCAAAAATAAAGCAATGGGATTCTTGGGTACAAACCTAAGAAGGGTCATATTAGAAACTGTGGGAACCGTAGGGGAAAACGATTCTAAATCTAGTTGAAAACAAAAGATCAACTTGATGTCACGTGCTATTTTTATTTCACTTCTTATGCGCTCAACATCTTTCGGACATTAATATATTCATCATGCCTGCAACACGGATACCACTCCAACCCAACCACACCGAAACACCAACACACATCGAACCAAGAACACACGACCAATGTGGTAATTCAACAGAATATTCGTAAGCTCCTGATGATGGATATATTAATGTCCGATAGATGTTGAGCGCATAAGAAGTGAAATAAAAATAGCGAGTGACATGAAGTTGGTCTTTTGTTTTCAGCTCTTAAAATGATGCACGTTCCAATAAATATAAGATTCTAAATCTAAATATTTGGAAAATCTAATGTATGGAGAAGAAAAATGTATTCATATGAGGCTCAAAGATAATAGGAGAAATTAGTGGGAAAATCATACGACATTTTGAAAACTGTATGACAGCTGATAAAAGAAATTAAGATTGCATAACATTTCATCGAAGGCACCCTTCTTTTGAGGTAGCGAAAGCTGGACCATAAACAAGATTCACGTCCAAGAAATGAATGCAACACGAATAAGACTTGTAAGACCACTTATGGAGCTCCATATACTGGACTGCCTGAGGGGTTTTAATTTGATAAAAAGAAAAAATAGAAGTTTTGAAAGTACATCAGAAGTGCTTTTTGGATCACCTGAAGCTAATAGACAAGTACTGGCTGACCAACAAGTTTGTCACTCCAGTACCAGTCCGAAGGACAATATACATAGCGACCTTGACAACGATGGAAAACCAAGGAAACTTCGAACTTTAAATTCACAGTTTATAGGATCTAAACCTTAGACAACTTCCTGTTGATGATGGTGATGATGACGATGATGATGGTTATGATGACTTATGATAATAAAAGGGAATCAGGTAAGGCCATTGCAACGCATAAAACGTACGTCTTAAAATTAAATGAAGAGAATATACTGCTCTAAAGAGAGATGAATGAATTACGGGGCATATATCACAGTACAGTACAGTTGGTCCAAATAGTCAACTTGTTGTCAGTTTGAATATTTAAGGACCTTCCAGACGTTTATAATTTGAATATGGAAGTTCGTGAGACAATTACGGCCAATGAGTGACATTGGCAAGTCAAAATGCAAAATATATTTTACGACATCTACTCGTATTTAATGTGTGCTACCAAACTTTGTTCACTAGTCTGTCACAAAGAGTTTATTGCAGTATCTAAACGTATGTGTTCCACCGTCATTTCGAAACGTGAGCCACTGTTGCACTTCTCATACTTAAACAGGACAAGCTGTGTTATTGAATTTAAAGTTCCTTAAGAGGCGGTGGGACAGAAAGGGAAATGGCGGATCAAACAAACGTGGATTAGCCCCCTAAAATTGAACTCAGGCGTAGTGATGCACAAGAACATCGGGTTCAAATTCTACACATTTGGCAGTAAAAGCAAGGAGTACCGATAACTCTTTCTTGCTTTCTTTCTTAACTATATTTTGCGAAAAAGTGGGACAAAACCCTGTGAACCTGCTGGGCATGTCCCACATAATAATGTTTGGCTTATGTAAGCATTTGGAACCGAGATAGCGTAGTCGATATAGCTACTTGCTAGGGGTTGGACAGACCGGGGATAAAGTGCCAGTGGGTGCGAGATTTTCCGCACGTGTCCTGACCAAATCTGAGGCCCACCCAGCCTCCTATACAATGGGTACCGGGTCTATCTCGGTGGTAAAGCGGCCGGGGCGTGGCGTTGACCACCCCCTCTAGCGCCGAGGTTAAAGAAACCGTAGAACTATAACCTCTACTCCCTCTCTAAGCCTTCGTAGCCTGTTCTAGGGTGAACTTCACCTTTTTGTGTAAGCGTTCAGAACGGAAAATTATACATTATGAACAAATATATCAAAATTTATTCTTTACATAGTGATGTTATTTTGTTATCCTGATCAACTAAATCAGTAGGAAAAATTTCTTCTACTTCAAAATATTATTAAAAACTACAAAAACGATCATTTTGAACTCAACTCCAATAATATTTTAAAAGAACATTCAACGTTTAAAGTGTCTTAAATACAGAGCATTAGGTGAATATACATAAGCATTTTACCGTCAGCAGTTATTATAAATTCGGCCAAGATTGAGAACATTGAAACACTAATAAACTGGAATTTAAATTAATTATTACAAATTATAACTTGTAGGAAATAAGATACTTTGTGACTTCACATTTAGGACCGTCCACTTCTTTCTTTGTACTTGTGTCTTGTAAAGCATTCACAACTACAATGGTTCAGCGTGCTGTTTTATGCAGCCTTTAACACAGCATAGACTTTGGATGGTTACTGGCATTTTAAAGACGTTAGCTACGGCTTGTTTCCGGCTTGGATAACAGCAGAGACGCAAAGATCTCACAAAACATGATAACAACCTGAAACAACTGGACGGTCTCATAACCCAAACATCGACTTTCATTTTCTTATAACAACTTTATTTACGATCTTCCAAACAATACATAAACGATATATAAACTCCAGGTGTTACAATCCAAGTGTCTTCGTCTCGCTTCTAGTGCCCCTGGTACGTAAGTAACAGGCACATACACGAGGAACTGGGCGTTCAGCTGTTTTCCGACCATATCAGAGCCCTGACAGAGAGCTTTGACTAAAAGTTAGCTGATGTGGGGAACCCCCTTAGTACGACAACTCGGCAGATACTTACGCTGACCGTCGCCTGACGCGAAAGCCAAGGGCGGCAGGGGCCAGGAGGCCAGTCGAGGACATCGCCCGCGATGACCAAGTCGACTAAACGAATCGCATTCGGTGCTGATCAGCCGAGCGCCCTTTGGTTACCCTGACTGAGGTACTTCAGTGATTTTTCCCCAGATGTAAGGCAAATGCCAGGGTATTCGATGCAAAGTCGGGGCACGGCCCGCACTCCCCTCCCCCAGGCGCGGCGGCTTCACCTAAGCGCCTGACAAACGTCGCATAACTCCAGTATGCGACAGAGCGAGTCTGGGCTCGGAACCCAGACAGCCAACCGACCGAAGCTTATCCCTCCCATATTTAGTTCAGAGCAACCTAGGCCCTAGTCTTTGGCATGATCAGTCAAGGCCCTCATCCTGACTTCAAAATCGTTAGCCTAAGCATATTACCCTGTTAAGGTGTCTGTTACAGAGTCCAGCAATGCGGTCGAACGCAAGAATGGCTAACAGACATGGGGACGTCGACTTGCGCTTTGCGCAAGCCTCCACCCCTAGTTAAAACTTTGGCTTGGCTTTGGCTTCGCTTGTCAAATGTTCACAAATTGTGAATTGTTTAGTGGCGTCAGAGAACTATTGTCGTTCTTTCTGCCAAGTTATGTAGAATAAGTTGGCTCGAATTTACAATGTACAGCGCTTAACTTCATTTATAAAATCTGACAAAAAAAAAAAAGAATTCTGGAGCTAATTTCCATCCCCCATTAATAATTAATTCTAGCAAAGTATTGATCAATTTCTGTCAGGAAAATCGTAACCACCGCTTCAAGCGCTCAGTGTCACGCGTAATGTTCTGACTTCCAGACGTACCGCAGCACTGGGAACGTAACGAGTCTTAACGAACGTGAACTTCCATCAATTGTACACAACATTTTTATCTTCAAGTTATTGTTGTGTGAGGCACATCTCTGCATGGAGTGCAAAGAAGCGAAAATAAAGGGACGTTTAGACAGTCGTTTCGGTTGGATTGTTTTCTTCTTCAGATTAGCAGGAATTCCGTTAAAAAATAAGAAAATATCGACAATTTACGCTATCTACATGATTACGGTGATTTTTTGTACTTTCATCACTGTAATAGGAATGTTCGTTGATGTGTTCATACGTTGGGATGATTTTGGACAAGCCATGACAAATATTCGTTTGTTGATAGTTTTAACGAATATTATTTGGGTTTACATCTACTGCAGGTAAGTACGAACACTGACCGTGATGTTTGCAGCATCACAGGTATTTGTTTAGAAACAAATCAAGTTTTAAACAATGACAAAATATCAACTCATATACTGTATATTAAAGAAGGCGTCACTTGCACAGAACGCTGTTTGTTCCAGGCATACCCTGCGTGTGTCAGGCTGAGCACACTCGATGCTAGGTCGGTGAATGATTCTATTAAAAAATTACAGAAAGCTTGGCTATCATGGACTTTACTTGTTACTAGTGAGAAATACGTCACAGTACGGAAACATAAGGGACACGTGACTGGAAATTTAACCCAAATTGGCCGGAGGTTTTTACGCTACGTATTGGGATGCCGGTGCTTAGAAATAGACCAAAAGAAGGGTTCAACTGCTGCATTCCGATAACACTGACCAAATGTCCAGCCCGATGGAACCACGAAAGTTTTTATTATTCAGAAATTACTCTTCTACACATTAGAGAAAAATTATAATAAATTTCAATAAGAATTTTTTTATTCATAATTTTCTATTACCGTACAATTCTTATTCTATTTTTGCACATTTTCTGAACTTTATATTATGGCTTGGTTTCTTTGTCTCAGGCTCCAACAGCGCAGTATTGAACGTGTAATGGACCAAACAGAAAACTTCACGTGGGAAGATCTGCCGACCAGAGACGCTGAGAGCGGACGCTTGTCAGCGGCAGGATGGATCCCTCTCATTAAAATGTTCAGTACTCGTGCAGCTATTGCGAACGTATGTTTTCATTTCGGCCAATCAACACTCCGCATCATGACAAATCATGACACAATGATAACTGCATGGTATCCTTTCGACTGGACTGTTTCACCCTTCTATGAACTGGTTAACATTTCACAGGTAACAATTTCCATCTATTACAGAAGACAAAAATTCACCCGTTCTCTTCTTATAATTTTCCTTAGATTTGTAGATTCTAATATTATACAATTTCTTATATAATCCTTAATTCAATATTTTGTCTTAATCCAATCCAATCTTTCATTGTTTGTTTTACCACGACCCTATCAATTTAGGACACTAAATTTTTGTTGAATAGTGAGATGGCTAACAATATGGAAATCGATTGAATCTGGAATGAAAACTTTATGTCCTGACTTGGTTTCTACCGGAATTTTTTAAGAACGGAAAAGAGTCTCAGAACAGCCAGTGATCTGGCCGGGATATCTAGAAAACAAATACCCATGGCCAACTCAATACAGATCTTTGGGGTTAACTGGAGTATTAATTGTTTATTTAATTCAAATGAAAAGAACAATTTGGAAGATCACTTGAGATAAATTTGTGAGGAACGGTCGTTTGATATATCTATACTCCGCGTAACATTCAAAATTACTTCGGCCAGAAAAAAACAGCACTTAGAAGTTACAACTTTCTGTATATTTCCAAATCCTCAAAACATATTGACAATTCAACTACTAATACATCAAGCCTAACGTCGAAAATTGCATGTTCTGTCTGTTACATAACAACAAAGGCAAGCTACCAACCTAAAGCAGGGACCGAGCGCATTGTAAACAAAGCATCATAAATGCTGTCTTGAAGATAATATCTGTGCGGTATACTAAATTGTTTAGAGTTATGAAATTAATGTGAAAATATCAAGCAAGCAACTGTGAGCATAATCAATCTGAAGAGCGACAATTATACCTTACTGCCATCTGGCAATTCGTCCCATATATTAGGTGCCGTAATACTCTAACGAAAGACGTGACAGTGAAAATAAGTTAGCAACTGCTAGAAAGAAATTACCGCCATAATAAAATCTGTGTTTCACGTGCTATGGCCTGTAACAGCGTATACTAAATACATTTTTTCTTAGTCAAAACGTTTAGGAAAATAGCATGGATTTCGCAGCATGTCTCCAAATTCATATATCCGCTTTTATATTTGTGCTTTTTATTCCTGTACGCACATCTTGAGATTTGCTTTGTTTGAAGGACACAATTAATGCTTTACGTTCGTTAAAGCTTACAGATGGAAAGTATACAAGTATTAAGAATTTTTTTCCAAAGAATTCTTTTCGGGACAATACTCTGCCAAATGTCATTCAACAAAACATAATGTCATTGTGGCCCAGAGTGTTTTTATTCTACTAAACGAAATAGAAAACCTGATGGGATAAAATTTAATTTTAGGATCCGTCATTCCTACAGAGTCGTCATGTTATGCTAACTCCTCGAAGTCTTCAAATTACCATACGCCTGTTTTGTAATTATTCACTCTCTTACAGTGTTTTATGTCACTATTAGTACTCGGTATAACCTACGGTTTCATGTGCCTCTGCACTACTCTAATCGCTGTGGCCTGTGCTCAGTTCGAGAAGCTGAAGGCTTCCGTATTGGACATCAGACAGCAACATATCACACCTCACCACGAGCAGGAAGAAGGACAAGTTCATAAAATTCCAAGCTATGACTTGCAAGCTAAGTTAAATGCGTGCATTCGACACCATCAGGAAATAATGACGTAAGTTAGGAAGGAATTACCTAACACTTTAGTGTAACTGTATTTATAAACATCAGACAATTTTAATACCAACTAAATGCCCATTATCTATTATATATGTCCATTGTATGCGTATCTACTAAATATTTCGGTATTTAAATTTTTTGTATGTGTCAAAAATCTTGATTAATTCTCGTTCCAGAAAAGAAATTCGAAACTTCAGAGACTTATTCTGCCTAATGTTACTTCTTGCATTGAGTGATAAAGCCTACAGTCTCAAATTTAGAAAGTAGTGTAGTGCCCTTTAAATATATTTCGCTTAATAATACGGCTACATATTTCTTCTCATTTACAGGTTCTTGCAGCAACTAGAAGGTGCACTGAATATCGGTCTGTGTGGCCATTTTATGATCTTACTGGCTACAATGTGCTTCGCTGCTTTTTCTGTAGTCACGGTACAGTATTAGAAATGTTGATTGCTGTTACTTTAGAAGATAATGTGTACTGAAAAGTGATGCAGTGTTGTCTGGTAACTGTAATCAACATCCTAGTTACTTTTTCGGCATACGTATTAGTGACTACACCACACATACAAATACCTTATCCCAGTGTAATTACAACGTACTTTAATCACGAAATAACGAAAGATATTTCAGGCTGCGTTAAGAATTCCTACTGAGAACACTACGCTCTTCATGTATCCAGTTGAGCTCAGTCTTCAGTTCACCTGGCAATGTAATTTGTTACAAATATATTAATTTTAATTACTTACAGTCGGAAGATGGCGTGAAATCAGCATAAGCATGTAGCTTTATTAGGTATGTTAATAATTGAAACGTGTTTCTTGGACAGAATGATGTTGCCATTATCACTTCTCACGGTACATCAACCATCGATTATCTTCAAACAAACCGACATTAAAATTGCGTCCTTCATTTACTAACAATCAAATCTCAGTATCAAGCAGTATAACATCTTCAGCAATATAAATATTATATATATATATGTATATGTCCATAAGTAAGAGTGTGTGTATTGTCGCTTAAGTGTGAAGTACTTTAGTTCATGAACATCCAAGTTATTCTTTAGTGTAATGGAAATGGGATTTTTAAAATCCATAATGAGAGACTATTCAATACTTGCAGTATTTATTCCACGCTATCACCAACCGACCTTTGGTAAAGTTTACAATGACGGATAATTCAACACTTAACTGGTAACTTTATAGCATAATGACACGGATCCCGTGAGGGGAAGAAATGACGATCCTTTCAACACTTCAAGTATTTATTTACATAATAACTACAAAGAATTAACTTAAAACTCGACATGAGAAATCACAGAATATTTTAAACAGTTATTTCAAAGAAAATTTTCCGACCTTAGTTAAAAAATTAAATGGCCCGATACTAGCTAGGTCTAGAGTTCGCTTTACGAATCCATTCCACAATTTAAATAGTTATTTATTCAATGATTAACTGGTTCATTGAATAAAGGGCCCAATTCTCTTAAAGTATAAAATGATCTGAGAAGAGTTAAAACAGGGAAAGTTTCAGGGGTTGTTTGTTACGGGAAAGAAGAAGCAGTTGCTGCAGGAAGCACTAGATGACATTTTCTAGAGAATTCGTTTTGGTAAATGTATGAAACAGTCGCAAGACGTGCTAGGCAATGAGTGAAGTACTTAAATGTTTTAATGCATCTTTATTATGTACCCAACATAAAAGCATGTCATTATTCTCTAAAAAAACTAGCAAACACTTGAATAATCATTCATTGTAAGGTCTAAAGTGGACCGGTTATCTATTGTACTTAATAAACGGTTGTTTTATGAAGTGTCTGGATAAAGCAGTGATTTTTAACTTCATTCGTCACTCTGGATGAAACGCCTCGTTATGTGAAAAAAATATTTATTCCACACATTAAAGAAATGATGCAATTGGCGGTAACGGACACGCAGACACACACACGTACATACGTGTACGACAGGGCATTGTATTCTTCAAAGAATATAAAAAAGACATCAATTTTTAGATGCTTACTTTTCTTCACGCATGAGAGTGCTGCAGCACACAATGCTAATGGGTCGTTGCTTGCATTACGAAAGTTGTTAGATACACGATTAATTGAAAAGTGGCCTTGGAATTCTCCAGATCAAACCCCCTGTCATTTTTAATTTCCCGGCATAAATAACGACAAATGTTATGTCACGAACCTGGAAAGCAGCTCGAAAATTTCCTAGGTAATTACTGACAATATTTGAAGGCAGCCTGCAAAGAGATGGGCATCAGTTCCAACGTCTGTTTTGATGCAATGAACTGACACTCAATTTAGGCGGAGCGGTGACCAGACATACACAGTCCTTGTTACCAGATACGGACGGGAAGCACATTTGCAGTTCTTCGGCTAATCTGCAGAAATTAGCAGGGTCTACACTGTGTCATATTGAAGAAATTTATAAGAAATACGAAGCATCTATAGATTACACTCATGTATGTTACGTGATAAAAAGGTTTATTGTTTGAAATATTTCTTTGTTTCCTTGTCTTTCTGATGTGAAAAAAATTTTGCAGAACTGGGGAAACTATTCGGATATGAGTCAAGGGATGGCAATTTATATAGTTTTCGCTGCTGATGTGCTACTCATCTGCTGGTTTGGAACTCAGCTGACACAACGTGTAAGAAAAAGTGACTTATTTTTTTACTCAACACGTTATGTATATAATGCAAAAGACACTCACAGCTCCTCTTCAAAAGAGAGTGTTTCTCTCTATTCCACTGCCTGTGTAGAGAAATTTTATTCAAATTTTGGAAACAGGTTTTAAACATTTCATAATATCCTAGACGGCAATCATAGAAAACTTTCGCTATATTTGAATTTTTGTAGGTGCTCCTTTATTTATTATTATTTAGGATCGCAAAAATATTTTAGCAATTAACATTGAAAATTTTAAGAAATTTACATTTTTGTTATAAAATGTGAATAACAATTCGTATTTTTAAAGCTATCTGCCCTCATACTACTGAATGGAGAAGCGGAGAACAATTATCCAGAAATAGGAACTACAATTCTAAATTTTATTCCAATAATATATGAATTAGAAGCAAACTAGCTTTCTCCAATTTCAAAGACGATACTCTTTATTTTACACTTGAAGTTAAATCGAATTTGTGGACGCATATTCGGTAAATATAGACGACACGAGTATATATTACTTTACTTTGTAAAGGGAAATAGAGAAATAAAAAATTCATTGAAATAACATCTTCCAGCGTCAAATTTCAATACCTTTAATTTTCTGAAAGGAACTTTCCAAACATAATAATTTTCCTCAGCTTCAAAACGGAAGAAAAAGCGAGGATGTTTTGTGTGCTGCACAGAAAAAGGAACAATGATCTATAGAAGGGCGGAACATGACCTTGTCAAAGCGTTACAAACATATCTTTGTATATTTCTGTGTTGAAGAGTACAGTGTAGTCGAATTATTTCAACAAAGATCAGAGTGATATAAACTACGGGCTGTAGAAATATTTTGCTTAGTGTTGGAGATGTACATGTACGGAAATTTTATACGGAGTTTTGACACAGATATTCGTAAACACTCGAAGTAAAATGTCTGGAAAAAAAGTAACTGTACACCCGTTATCAGAAATGAGCGTTTGTCTAAAAATTAAAGTAAAATTTAAATTTTTCTCAAACGAATCAAATAAAATTATTTATATCTCTAATGTAAAAGAGTAAGCAGAAAATTAGCAGCATAATGGAAGTAGTTCCATAAGTCACGAAAAAAGACAGAACGTGAAAATCTGAACGCCTCATCGACAGAGTGACGAAGTTTAAGCACACAGTGTAGTAGACCATCCACACATACTGTTGACCAGATGTTAGCTCACGAAGTTACAGTCATGGGGAATATGTGAGATGCTACATATACGGCAGCACTGCCTGTTTGTCAAGCAGTTGTTGCAAAGAACGTGGAACAGAAATGCAAAAGAATCAACAATTGTTAATTCTGAATGTTCCAGGCGGAGAGTGTGAGAGACGCGGCATTCGGGTGTGACTGGGTGGGAACTGCTATCCCATTTCAGCGGTGTCTGATGTTCATCATTGGTACAGCTAGCAAGGGGTTCCAACTGACAGCGGGAAAGTTTGTTCCAGTGTCAAATGTGACCATGCTGAAAGTATGTATGTATGTATGTATGTATGTATGTATGTATGTATGTATGTATATATGCATGTATATATGTAGGTATGTATGTATTAGGTATGTATGTATGTACGTACGTATGTATGTATGTATATATGTATGTATGTGTACGTATGTATATATATATATATATATTTATGTGTGTGTATGTATGTACGTACCTATGTACATATGTAATATTTATATACGAATTACGTACGTATGTGTCTATGTGTGTATATCTATATATATTTGTGTACGTGCGTGTATTTATGTATGTAAGTATGTACGTAACAAATTCTTCAATTTTCTCATTTTCCTTTATTTACTCAAAAAATTTAACTCTCTTACTTCCTCTGGTGTGGAAAAAACACGCACGAAAGTATTGCACTGAACTTTCTTTAACAAGTACCATTTGCTGACTGGCACAAATTTATACTGAAGGGGATTCGAGCAAACAAACCTTGATCGTGACTGATAACGCAGATCTGCTTGCATGTCGCATTTCAATATCTGTCCTCATACCACAAGGATTACGTGCTAGCCACGTGGCTTAGCTCGCAATCTACAAACAAATTACTGCACACCCGTTCCACATTCGTCATTCTCACTACTACATGCCAGCAGCCCGAAAATTCCGACATTTTCCTGAACGTAATTCCTTTTGGGACGAAAAAATCTTTCACACCTCCAAGATAAATTGTGTTCGCTCTCCCCTTTTTAGTGCACCAAATAATTTGTTTCGAATCCAGCAATTCTGCTGTTTGAACTAAAAATATGTTCTATCGAATTTCTACAACAGGCAACATTTCTGACGCTGTACAGGTGTTAGTGTACACAACACTTCAGGTGCCCCATAAGTTCGCCGCCTAAATTGTGACATTTGATCTTTATTAGCTTTATTAAATATTGTTATTATTGTACTCAATGATTACCTGAGATTGTAAATGATCTGAATATTTCATAATATTCAGTTTCAAGTTATTTGATAAATCGGCATTTAGGAGCGGACATCTCACAAAACAACAAATCGGATATGAGAAAAAACTATACATAGTCTTCTTGGTTGGATTGACTCAGTGTGTTATATTTAGGTTTCGAAATTATGAACAACCTAAATGTATTAAGGACATTGGCAGACAAGTTTCAATATAAGGTGAATTCAGCATTTAAACAAGGTTTTTTTTCAGAAGTTCTTAAGCCGTGCCATTTCACGCACTAAAAAAAAGAATTGAATTTCAACAACATTGGATTGAACACTGCCCAAGATAAATAAATTAATTAAAAACGTTTCTAACAGCCACAAAATTTGGACACTTTATGATACACGCATTACGAGATATTTTGTGTCTATGCTCTGAAAAATGAAGATTTCAAAGTTTTCATTTAATTTTCACAAGTTTCTTGATTTCTTACACTTCGTTTTTCTAAATATTTGTCCGTTGCAGATAATGCAAGAGACGCTGTCCTTCTTCATGTTTCTGCTTCAAGTGAAAGACAAGAATGAAGAAACGAAACAGGACTAAAGAACAAGGAAACAAAATAACAAACGTACAACTGAATGACGTCTAGGAGTCAGTGTTCTTGTGCTTAAGTGAATAGTGTCTGAGGTGGGGGGTTTACCTCATTTTTAAAGAAGCACAAATTATTTTTTGAACATAATATCTTATGTTACGAAGCGTCTGGATATCACACAAAACTCAAAATATAAACTTTCTTTAAGATATTATCTACTATCGTCAAATAGAAAAGCACACCTTTCAGCCCATTCAGTACTTATTCTATGTATAAGGCCATGCCTAATCACATCTCCGTTGTAAACGCTGTATGAAGTTTTTAGACTAAATGTGCACAGAATATAGGATGTTACTTATTGAATCTTTGGGAATAAATATGTTCAGTTAAATATTATAAACCTGAACAGTAAAATTGCTGGGCTTCAGATTTAAAAATTTGAAACATCGTAACTTTTATAATATAAAGAACGCATATAAATAGTATATTTAATAAAATTTACCTCTCAGCGTGCTAATAGTAACAAACGGCTTATTTCACCCACTTTTTTAATGCTTGAATATTATCTGAAATTCACTGTAAGACCGAAAAAGTATATTTCATTCAGTCCTTTCTGGCCATGATTAAAAATAATGTGAGCAGCCTAATTTTAAAGAAAACCAACCCAAGATACAAGCGAGTGTTGAGTGAATTACATGCACATACACTCAATTCTAAATGATAATTTGTTGTTGGTTTATTGTTTGTAGGGATGTTGAAATAGTTCTATTGTAAATAAGAAAAATTGATCCATTTAGAAGCAACGTAAATGGTAAGACATAATGGAAATTATAAGCAAACAGAATCCCGTATTACTATCAAAATATTGTTCAACTTTACTTCACATAAAGTTTCGTTCGTTATATAAAGTTTTGTGTTCCACTTTCAAAGTGAGATTAAAACCTCTGTTGCACGTCTTATCTTTAAAGAGGGCAAACATGAGGCAATGGAATTGGTGGAACAGAGAGATTAGAGGCCGGTGTTAAGAAATCCGTACAAGCACGCTGAAATTGAACTCAGGACCAGCGATACACAACACATCGGTTTTTACATTCCACAGGGTAAGTATTTTTAGGAAAATATAACTAGTAAATTTCTTTATTAAGTAGCCAGCATGGACAAAGCTTTCGAATATTTTGGGCCTTATTACTCATAAAAATTTGACGCTTATGACGACTTTCCGGGCGGACAGTATTAAGTTATGAACAAAAATATCATAAATTGTTCTTTTCTCACTGATGTTCCTTTGTTCTTGCGACCAAATAATGCAGAAGAAAAGTGTCTTTTCACAGAGCACCATAATATCGAAAAATGCTAAATATTTTTTCTCAGCCCAAAACTAATCATAGTTTAGAAAATATTCAACGTATACATCAGACTAAATCACAGAGCAATATGAAAGAAATGCAACAGCTCTACATAGTCAGCAGTTTAGAAAAAAATTCCGAACAAGTTTAAAGAATACGGATTTTAATAGGAACAAAATTATTAGCCTGCCAGTGTCGTCCTCATGTCTCAAGGCGGTGCTGTTTTTAATCCTCTACGGAGCGCTGACCAATATGATGGATAATCATTGCATTTTGTATTGCTGGGACTGTCGTTATTTGCTATTATTTATACAGAAAATTGAAAGTTACCTGCAATAAATTCACTCACATTTCTTAGTAGCCACTTTTGTGTAGATTTTGTGGTCACGAACTATTTGCTGCTTGCCAAGCTAATCACTACTGTGGAAACAATTTTTGCTCTTTCAACATAAAACTCTTTCATAGATATTTACTAGACACGTTTATGTAATTTCCCCTCAGTGTACTTCACACTGGTACTTAGGTATGACTGTTCGGTCCTCACTAACATTACAAACACAAACATGCGTATAAACATAAATTTGTTCCTCTGAAAGGCGTGGGGGCTTTTGGGCGTGATGAGATATAGATACACTTATTTTCAACATCGGTACAATTTACAGGTAAGTGGTCATCTTCCCAACAATGCCGCTCTACTCCCGCACAAATTATACAGTACACACATTCGACAGAATGCTGGATGGACTCAAAGTCGGTCTGGAGGTTTTTCAGAACTCACAGGTATTTGTCTGTGCCGATAATCAGACCAAAGTTATTACGGCAGATTTTATGTTAAAGGAATGTAGTTATGAGTGCAAAAAACATATACTTAACTACTTGCTTACTCCATGGTGCAGAGTCCTTTTGTGAAGGTAACTGGTTTGCAGCTAGTCAAGAAATTCCCCCAATTTCACGGAACCCGAAGGTTCATTACCGCACTCACAAGCGTCCGCCACCTGTCTCTATCCTGGGCCCACCCAATTCACTCCACATACCCACATCCCACCTCCTGGAGATCCATCCTAATATTATCGACCCATCTTCACCTAGGAATCCCCAGTGGTCTGTTTCCCTCCGGCTTCACCACCAAGACCCTGTACACAACCCTCTCCTCACCCATACGCGCCACATGCCCATCACATTTCTTTTTTCTCGATTTTATCACCCGCACAATGTTGGGTGAGTGGTACAAATTATTTAGCTCCTTGTTATGCAATATCCTCCATTCCCCCGTTACCTAGTCTCTCTTAGGTCCAAATATTATCCTGTACACCATGTTCTCAAACACCCTCAGCTTACTTTCCTCCCGCAATGTCAGCGACCAAGCTTCACTCCCATACAAAACAACAGGCATCATTAAAATTCTATATATCTTGATTTTTAAATTTTTGGATAGCAAACTGGAAGACAAAAGTTTCTGCACCGAACGATAGCAAGCACTTCCTGGCCTCAATCAGCTCTTAATTTCGTCCGCAATAGAATTTTGATATGTTAAAGTTGTTCCACATATTTAAACTCTTCCACCATCTCGAAGGTACTATTATCAGTCCTCACACTCTGAATTCGTCCTGCATTCTGATCTCGAGACATGACCATGTACTTATATTTATCAGCACTTACTTCCAGTCCAATCTCCCTAGTAGCAGCAACTAAAGCTTCTGTATTTTCCTTTAGAGTGTGTATGCTTCCTCCCAGTATAATAACATCATCGGCATAAGCCAGCAGCTGATGTGTACCATTTAGTTTCAAGCCTTCCCTGTTTACCTGAACCCTCGTTAAAGTTAAAAAATATTGGTGATAGAGCGTCTCCTTGTTTCAAACCGTTCCTAATAGGGAACCTGTCAGACACATTCTTGCCTACCCGGACTCTGCTAAATATTTCAGTCAGACTCATCTTTACTAATCTTACAAGTTTTCTAGGTATACCAAGCTCAAAGAGAATCTTATATAAGACCTCGCTTCTAACTGAATCATAGGCCTTCTTGAAGTCTATAAAGAGCTGATGAACTTCCTCATTGTATTCCCATTTTTTCTCAAGTATTTGGCGAATGCGGAATATGTAATCAATAGTCGACCTGTTGCGTGAAAAGCCACTTTGATGGTCCCCGATAATTGCCTTCGCATATGGAATTAACCTTGAGAGCATTATGTTGGATAAAATTTTGTAAGTTTATTATGAATAGTTACTATGATCGACTCCTTCCAATTTTCAGGCAGTTTCTCCTCCTTCAAAATAGAAGTAATATGTTTATGAATCTCCAACCAAATTATTCTACCACTTACTTTAATCAGGTCTGTCGTTATTTGATCAATACCAGGCGATTTGTGACTTTTTAGCTTGCCGATAGCCATCTCAATCTCAGATGCACTTTACTCAGATTCTAATGGTTCTACTGTGTGTACTCGTATTTCTGCCTGCCCAACATTCTTTACCCCATGCACGTTGAATAGCTGGGAGTAATATTTCCTCCACCTAACCACAATACCATGGGAGTCTGCAAACAAGTCGTCTTTCTCATCCTTTACTATATTACATCTAGGCTGGTACCCCTTCTTAAATTCACTGATGCCCCTATACAAGTCCCTAATGTTTTGGATCTTATTGTTAGTTTCAAGTTCCTCAATATTAGCTCTCAAATTTGCCTTCTTTTTGTTCCTGAAATGCCTGCTAACTTCACGCCTTACCTTGTTCATATTATCTACATTGCTTTGGCTTGGATCCTGTATCCACTGAATTTTAGCCCGTTCCTTTGATCCAAAATACCTAAACATTCTTCATAAAACCAGGGTTTATTCTCCTGAAATTCATCCAAACCCAGACTCTCTTTCGCTGGGTTTCGGATATTCTCTTTAATGTTTTCCCAATTCCTATTTACGTCCTCGTCATCATCCGAGTTCTCCAAAGCTGCAAACATGTTTTTAATCTCAATCTGATACTGTTCCCTAACCTCTGGCTCATTTAGCTTCCTGAAGTTAAATCTTTGCCTATCAACCCTCTGTGCGCCCTGTTTACCCACTGCTAATTTTCCTTAATCTTTGCAATCACAAGATAGTGATCTGTATCACAATCAGCTCCCCTAAAACTTCGCAAATCCAGTACACTCAAATGCCATCTCCTATCTATCAATATATGTTCAATCTGGTTGTGAGTCTTACCATCAGGGGAGGTGCAGGTGTATTTATGAATGTTCCGGTGAGGGAAATTCTTGTTCCTTACCACCAGATTTTGTGAAGTGGGCAAAAAACTTACAACAGGAAAAAAGCACGAAAATAAACAAAAAAAACCTTAGGCTATGCACAGTTAATTTGAATGTATTAAGAAAATAAAACCAATATTAAAAATTAATTCTGTACTAATACAAATGCCTCATGACAAATTATTTTAAAATATCAATTTCTGTTAACTCCGGGTATTATGCCTGATTTCATGCTTCCGCCGCTAACTAGCAGTGAGCTAGGCTCTTCTGGTTTATTTCACAGCGAGTAGTGGTTTTTTCTAACAACATTTCAGGTTTCAAAAATTTTGGAATCATGAGTACGTGAGATACAGTTCTTACCGAAACGTCAGGGAGAAATTACCACTACTCGCTGCATAATAACCCAGAAGCTAGCAGCTGTCTTCCGGTTACTTTCCTTTTTGTGCGAAATTTCATCTCCCATACGAAGTCACCAGGAGCATTCGTCTACATTCCTTGATAACTTTGTTCAAATTTGAGTCTCCTACACAATAGGTACAGGTGTTTTTCCGTGTCTGAATTATTGTTGTAACATATCTTTATGTGAAAGGTGGTAAGGGACGTGTTAAGTATTCTTCGTATTGGAACTGACTGCAGTGAAAGACGAGGTATTCTGTGTTCCTGCTGAATCTACTGAATGGTTTTCTAAGTCCTTTGTTCCAAGCAGCATTTGACATATTGGTAGAACCCATGATACAAAAATGTACGTTTCTATGCTTGCTTTGAATGTATAGAAATATACGTTACATATGTATATATATATACGTATGTTTAATATATATATTTATTTATTCATTTAGGCATACACATATGACCATTTAGTTGTCGTTAGTTTATGTAACTGGAAAAATGAAGTAGATTGTCAATGTACTTCTGGTGACTACAGATCATCACTCTTCAACAGTCAGTGCCTTGTACTGTTGCAACATGCAACAGTTTTTATACGGTAACATAACTTTAGAAAAAGCAGTGAAGCACATTTTGCCAGGTACACTCAGATAGTGACCACAGAGAGAGTCACTCAGCGTATCTTCCAGTAGTTACATGAACACGTGGATTGGAAGTAAATTTGCTTAAAAATAATATTGCTTGGTAGATGGCTTTTATCTTTTTAGTTGTTGATGACCAGATATGTGTATTTTATACATCGGAAGTAAAGTTAAGAATTAAAGTTTTCATGATGCTTTGTATTTTACTTTTTGATATAACTAGCTACAAGTAAGGGTAATTTATGATCCTCTTTTCATCTGTCATTTTAAATGTGTTACTTATTTCTTTTGAACCTACTATTTAATGCATTGATGGTGTCGAATGCATGTACTTAACTTAGATTGCGACTCACATTTTGGAATTATATAAACTTTTTCAACTCTCTGTCCGTGGTGGGGCGTGATATGTTGATGTCTGATATCCAGTATGAACGCCATCTATCGAATTGCCTTTTGGTCACAGCAATATGAGCGGCAATCAGAGATAGGTAACCGCGTACAACACCCAGTGCAAGTATTGGTGTGAAACATTGTAAAAAACTGAATATTTACAAGAGAAATTTAAGTAAAATGAAGCTTTTAATAATCTGAAGTAAACAATTTCTCCATACAGTTCTGATC
>Ga0123354_10004240_pt1 | contig 20231 bp, 13 predicted proteins | sample TergutLab28metaG_2_FD_97872 | JGI IMG/M metagenome (GOLD analysis project Ga0123354, IMG submission 97872) | Labiotermes labralis P4 segment gut microbial communities from Petit-Saut dam, French Guiana - Lab288 P4 | ecosystem: Host-associated > Arthropoda: Insects > Digestive system > Gut ...
ATTCCCCCGCCCGTTGCCCCTTTTCCCTTTTATTTTCCCCTTTGTGTATCTCCCGCCCCCCCCCCGCCCAATTGCAATATACATTACGCCAAGACAGAAGTGTTTCTTATCCTCCATGTGACACAATTTCGAGAATAATGTTCATGAAAACTGCATTCTTACATGGAGAAGGCGTAAGAACAACATAATGTGTATATAGTCATAAACTGACCATATTAATTAAGGCTGTTAAGATCATTGCACTTAATATAGTTACCTTACGTAGATGATTAATTCCACCTAATAATTAAAAAGTTCTAACTCATTTTTAAATCCTGTATGGAGATTTTGGGTTTGGAGTATGGAACTCTGGAGAAAACATTGCTATGAAAAGTCTGGGTTTGGGAATATGGAGATTAGGAGAACGGACGGCCGTGGCAACTGAAGGCGACCAACGCGTAAGAAGAGATTTCTGTGCTTACTGAAGGTGGCAAGCACATGAAGGGTAAAACTAAGAAATTGGAGTTTAAATGTATTCGTTAATGTGCATTACTGATGAGATGTATTACAGGCAGAGACTAGCAAAATACTCCTGCAAGATTCGTGGGGAAGTTTATAATTTCATAATTTACAGCAGTCAGCACTGTACTCACTATGTAGCGACGTTCCTAGGGTCCGAGACCCAACCACGCTAGTGTACCTCGCACCTTATATACCGCGAAACCTCGGCCCAGAACAGGCTGAGCGAGGACCTTGAGCACAAACTGTTGCAGTACTGATGAACTCCTCAAAGCAGAGACTCTGCAGACCAGTCACGCGCTTATTTGGAACAGATGAATTGAATTTTTGCTGAGTATGCCGGTGATGTTAATAAGCAATAAAATCGGCGTTTCATGTGGAAGGTTAAATAATTTAGTTGTCGGAATCAACAGATTAATCCGTCTAATTACTCGAGTTAAGTTGTAATCGACTGTTTTCTTGAATAAGACTGAGCAAATTGGCTAAAACAGTAAAGCATGTGGCTTGTTATCGGGAGGTGTCCGGTTCAAATGTCTGCCCGAACAGGGACATGACAGCTTCCTTTCATATCCTTTTCAATTCGTTATTCACTTTCGAGACCGTTAGTACTATATATAGTTCTGTTTTTTACAGTACCGTCAAATACCCTTAAGCGAAGTAGTGCATCTTTACTGTTCAAACTAAATACACTGCCGTAGGCCTACTGCAAAGTGCGACAATAAACATATCAGCTCAGCGTTTTACCAAACTGTGGTTGGCGAACTTTTCGTGGGTGGTGTTAGGTGGTTCCTGCTGAGTATGGGTTATTTCATTTTTTTGAAAAAAGACTTTTTCTCTTCTCCAAACGACCGGCTGTGCTGTAGGGCCCCCTCAGCATCTTATTCAGTGAGTATTTCTCCCGCCTTCCCCCGGGGAAAGCGGCCGGTGCGTGAACTAACCACACGCATCTAGTGCTGAGGTTAAGAATGAATGAACATGTAGGCCTACATGTATCTGCTTCTGCTTACGCCTTCATGGTGTGCGCAATGGGTTACTTCTTTTTCTCCTTCTTTTCCGTACAGGTTCTTCCCTTAGCCCATGTTATTTTTTCTTTTACATCCAACAGACATTCATTTTATAAGGGATCGCATTGCGTAATGCGATATTGTGATGTGCGTATTATGTGCTATGTTCTGTTTGCGGTTAAGCCAGGACGACCAAGAAATCGCAGTTGGTTTTTCGGTAAGAGAAGAACGTCCCCAGAACGTTTCTGGGGTCCGTCCATTTCCCCATGCAGTGAATACCGCGGAACATTTTCCCGGCGATAAAGTGACCTGGACATGAAGCTAACCGCTTATCTCCGTCTGGTGCCGCTATAAAAAATGCGTGGAGCAGTGTCTTCACTGTCCTGTGTGCCTGCATGGCATGCAGCGGCAATGGTTTTACGTAATTAAAGTAATTAAGGTATAGAAAATAAGACGGTAAAAACCTTCGGAAATCGCTGTGTTAAGTACTTGCATATACAGACCTGTGTGACATTGGTGTGTTAGTTACGTGTGTATACAGACCTGTGTGACTTTGGTGCTTTAGGTAAATGTGTTTGTAGACCTGTGTGACATTGATGTGTTAGGTACATGTGTATGCAGACCTGTGTGACATTGATGTGTTAGGTACATGTGTATGCAGACCTGTGTGACATTGCTGTGTTAGGCATTTGTGTATGTAGACCTATGTAACATTGGTGTGTTAGGTAAATGTGTATGTATACCTGTGTCACATTGATGTGTTAGGTACATGTGTATGCAGACCTGTGTGACTTTGGTGCTTTAGGTAAATGTGTTTGTAGACCTGTGTGACATTGATGTGTTAGGTACATGTGTACACAGACCTATGTGAAATAGCTGTGTTAGGTACATGTGTATGCAGATCTGTGTGACATTGGTGTGTTAGGTACATGTGTGTGCTGACCTGTGTGACTCTGGTGTGTTAGGTACATGTGTATGTAGACCTCTATGACTCTGGTGTGTTAGGTACATGTGTATGCAGACCTGTGTGACATTGCTGTGTCTGAAGGTGTAACATTTTGCAATCACATCACAGTCTTACATCCAAAATACACTGACCGTTTAATTGATAGAAGCGGCTCCCTGAAACGTGAGTTGAATGTATCTGTGGCTGATTTCCCACATAGAATGGTGAAGTGTTACGTACTTAATACAGCTGAGGTGGGGCTTCATATTTGTTGCATATTGTTTAACGACACACTAAATCGTCCCGTGATTAATGATAGTGAATGATGTATTTGAAAGGATGTGGAACAAAGCGGTCGTTGCCTAATTTATGTTAGCCTCCATTTCCATCTTGTATCTGGAGAGAGAAAATCCACGATAATCTCAGGATATGCGACATTTGAGGCTTTCGCTTCGTTGACTGTGAATGATTCTACTTTCAGTGTGGCGGCAGTACGTTACTCTTAAACATCGATCAGCTTCTACAAGACCACGCGGTGTCACACCGCAGAAGACGAGCGTTTCAGCAACATAAGGCCTACCACTTGGGCCAACTTGGTCGTTGATATATGTGAAGTGATCTAGGTAACAGTCTTCTGGTATGTGACGCCGTGTAGTTTGGTATGTAAATACCAACGTTATGGACGAACCTACGGCCTTCTCCTGAAGAGTGAAAGACTGAGTCTTGCACGAAATCTGACACCGGTGCAATGAGTGAAGCCGTTCGAAGGAGACTTGGGAGAGTGACTATCTGGCAGAGGCCATCCGCCGTTATGCTTCGATGATCAGCGTATTTTTTTTTTCTGAGTAGGTGCTCTGGCTTTGTAGGCTGTAAGATTCGATATAATACAGTGATTTTCCTCACTCGGTACAGGCCTTGCGTTCGCAAGAGAACAGGATATCGCTTGAATCGTGTTTCCAACAAAAGAACTCTTTTTGTGTAACATAGAATTCAAGATTAGTCTGAAATGGAGTTCGCCGAACATTTTATAGGAAGTAAGAGTTTTTTACCCCGTGCGAAGATCAAGATTTATTTCCTACGTTTCAGTAGACATATTAGTCCGAATTACAAAGGCCGGTTTTATTTAGGGAAGTAATCGCTTTATGTTCTGAGAATCGTATTAAACCCTTCAATACACCATATGGATCAAATGTAGTGTGTTTTAACGTTCAGGAAAGTGATACATATCGTGGCCACCATGTTTTAAATGGTTAATCCTTTTGAAGCAAGAAATTCACATAAATTGTATTCAAACGTTTAATTCATTTCACAGGAAACAATGCGTTTCCATGACAAGTATCAACTGGTTTATGATCTGTAAAGAAATAACGGTTGTTGCTTGTCAGGAAAGTTTCAGAAATCATAAATGTGCACATTCCAGAGATTTTGATTATCAAAGTGGTTTTGATCCAACCGTTAGAAACTGCAGGAGTCTGTGTTCATAAGTCAGTAAACTGCATTAGAAGGTTCGTTTGTGTTGTGTTGAGAAGTTTTCAGTAACGTAAATAACTATTTACAGCTTTCGCTAAAGAGTTGTGGACGCTGCCGAAATTCAACTGTTTGATGTTTTTACAGTCCTGCATCTTTCAATGGAAAATCTGGTTTTTTAAGTATGGTACTCTCTGCTGCGTTTGTTTACACTTCTTTGTTGGTTGTCATGGTAGTATGCAAACATGGGTTTAATGCCCTGACCATATTACCATGTGGGCGTCAGTGCAATGCAAAAACATGCATCTGATATCAGGAACACCTACAGTCACCTACAGCACATTTAAGTTCAAGAAATTCTCGTTCAAAATTAAGCATTTCACCATTAATCACATACGTCGGGGACCTTGTCTCACTTCCTGTGCTTCTTACTGTGCATACTTCTTCAGTTTCTTACCATTCTTATCAAAAGGGCGAGCGGACTGAGCCTGTGAACCTTCTATCAAAATGGTGCACTTTCTCGTCACTTTTCTCACGACTTTCCCTGTTCACCTACTTTACTACTATTGTTTCTTCCATCTCATTCCTTATTGTTGTCTGTCTGTCGTTGTGTCGGTGCCTCACCGGTTTATATCCCTCTATCTTACACGATTTATGATTACAAAATGGTAAAACTGTGCTTGTAATGTTTAGTTCGTTTGCACCGCGTTTAAAAAAAACCGTCTCGCTTACCGTCGGAGGTTTCCACTTGTCTTTCAGGGAAACAAATCCCTGCCGTGATATGGTATCCACGTGCAGTTGACAGGTTCCGCAAGGTCGTCAAGGGGTGGGGCATTAAAATCGCCCGTGCACGAGGGAGTCTCTCTCTCTCTCTTTAGAATATCTCTACTGCCGATAGCAACGCGTCAATGAGACGAGAGAATGAAGAGAAGACCAGCCCCCTCCGCTGGTGCACAGAGCTGGGTCAAGGCCACTCACCAGATGTTTGTCGTAGAACTGCGTAGGGTTGCTGTGATCACCCTGCCCATCGGGATTATCATGCTTGTACATTTGGAATGATTTTGCCATCAGCTGAAGTTGTTGTTGCTGCTGCTTTTGTTGTGTTGGCGGCGGAGGCGTTGTTGTTGTTAATGATGATGATGGTGAAGTGTAAAAACGCAACGGGATGCAATAATTGTGTTTTCTTTGTCTACGGAGTTAATAACCTTTGTAATGGTTCCATCTTCTTTGCATTAATCATTTCCAAATCATAACCAACAAATGCTCTTCTGTATTTATTTTGTATTTTATTCACAGTGTTCTCCGTGGTGAGAACATTGTGAACATTAATAAAATACACCATAAATATTGAAGTGCATTTGTTGGTTGTTTGTATTGTGGCATATAAGCGTATTTTCGGACCTTTCTTCGTAAAATAAAGCTTAACCGATCTGTAAGTGGAGCCACCTGTGCAGGCTGTTAAAACTGACTATGCAGAACGTGCCTAATTTCGAGGTGACTAATGATTGTCGTGCCACGAAGTTGAACCAGTTTTCCTAACAGAAGTAGCTGAGTTATTCGCACAGACCAAGAAGAACGGCTCCTGCTGGCTGCTTAAACTGGAGACGCCGACCCATTAATACTGACGTCTGCCACTTGACATAATCCTTAGTTAGTTCCATCCGTCACTCATCAGTGTGACCTCATTTCCCTAAATCCATTTTAATTTTATCGTTCCATGTACTCAGTCTTTCCAGTGGACGTTTTCGAAGAGATTGCTCACCAAACTTCAGTGTGCATTCAGCGTTTCCCCCTCCGTATCCACATATCCAGCCCATTGTGCAGTCGTAACTGAATGGAGCAGAGTCTGGCCTTAGAAGCCAACAATTCCTAAACGAATCAAGGAATTCCTGGCATTTTATGGAACCCGAAGGTTCATTACCGCAGTCACAAGAGCCTGCCATGTGTCCTTTTCCAGAGTCAAATCAATCCAGTTCACATCATAGAATCCGGTATTTCAAAACTCTAACGCTTGTCAGACCCGAAGTGTGTTGTTGTGTGATATTCTGAGTACTAACTTACTTCATCCATCTTGATTCCGGAAATTTTCTTTAACGTTTTGTCATTAAACACTTGGAGTGTATGTGTGAAGTTGGCCGTTGAACCATGTGAAATGCGTGTAATTTGTAATGACCTCCATGTTATTTTCAAGCATAGTCTTTGAAGCAACATATTTAGTTACGTTTACGTTAACATAGAATTTGTCCGCTGAATTTCTGTACAAAAGCTTTGTTTCCAGCTACAGCTGTTATTTAACGGGGTGTACAGGGATGAATCAGGCATACTTCGGGAGAACATTCCTTAGGTTGATATACGTCGATATAAGGAAACATATCTGAAAATGAACGGTTACAAAGCGAATGACGTGAGAAAAATGTGGACTTGTTGGAGTTCCTCGTACTATACCTGTTTAGCATTATGTGCTACCCATACACCGCGCAGGTTCGTTCTTGAGTCGATAGCGAAGCCATACGCAGGAAGCAAGTGCTTGGAACCGTAAGGATGATTTTTATGAAACCAGCACGAGTTATTCCAGCTTAATTAATGCGGTTATATCATTCAGATATTAATTAAATATTAATAGTAGGCGTTAGTGCTACAGAAATTCTTTTTCGTTTTTAATAATAAGTGTATAGCAGCTCATTCTTCACAATTTATGTCATTGTTTTAGTAACCGCTCAGCGTCCGATGTCGGTATGTTTCTGTAGAGCTATAATTTAACCTACGGAACATTCTCTCCAAGTATCGAGATTCCGGCCGGAACATTCTGTATATCGAATGCACGTAGGGTTTCTTTGATTCGAAGTTACTAGTATGACGCTTTGATTCCTTGTCTGTCATGTAACGTCCATAATATGAATGTAAGTGGTGACCTTGCTGAAAAATTATACAATTCATATTCAGAGAAATAATATTTCTTTACAACCACAAAATTGTAGTATACACGCATTTAGTTCGACAAATTGTAATTAATATTAGGTTTTCACCCCTCATATTTAAAGAAATTGCTAGAAATATTTTCTTTTGGGCTCGCGGACACGTGTCACGTAACAGATACGTTATTGATTGCACGTTAAAGTTTCGTAAGGCGGCAGTGGTTAGATAAAATAATGTCTCTTATAATGTGTTATGCTGAGGGTATGTATTACACTCGTGCACATTCGCTTCTGTTACGCTTCCGTTTCTGGCATACTTCCCTATATTACCGTCCATTGTCTAGCCTGTTGCCCGCGACGCAGTGTTGTGTTGCCAGCAGAGTTACTTAAAATGAGAAAACCTTTTTTTAAACCCTTTCCTTGGCAAAGCGGAGATAGAATGACGAAGCAATTTTGAATTCAGTCTCAGTATTTTCATTGTACATGATGCATATAAAAATACACAGGTAAAATTACATTATAATTATACATTACGTATTCATTCTTCATTTTGTGTATTGAATTTCTTGTTGCCCGCTGGCAGACAAAATTTTGCCGAAGTTGCCTGCACAGCATAGAAGTTTGAGCAGGCTTGGCCCAGCCAGTCTTGTTGGTATTAACGACCTTTGCTAGTGACAAGCGATTTGACCAGTTGATTGTAAGACTGAGGGGCTGTGAGGGGAATGATCAAAATTCGGGGAACCCCCGGGCTCCTTTACTCCCACAGCTCATGGATCTTACGGCTTAGTGTAGTAATTCGTAGTGGTTACGAATAGGAGCAGGTGATGGTAACAGTAAACGGCGGTGAATGATATGGCTGTGTAGGAAATCATGCCTGCTGGAAAACATCCTCTAGATCAGTGTTACTCAACCTTTGTCAGACCGCGGCCCGGTAAATTCTTTTTTCATAAGGCGAGGGCCCGGTTCCAGCAAATTTACTCGTAAATACCTTTCCATTTTTTAAGTTCGTACATTAAACTAACATAAGTATTAATAATTAATTATGGCATAATCATAAAGAGTATTAGTACACTTATGTATACGGCGTGGCATGTTGACAAATGTAAAACTACATTTAAATTAGTTATCAGTCACTGGACTGATGAATTCTTGTAGCATATTGTAGTTTCCTCAGGCCAACATATGGGTCTGAGTTTTTCGACACATTCACGAATATTATTCTCCTCAGAATATTTACACCTAAAACATTTATTCCTGAAAATTGTTTAGAAAACTAAAATGACAGATTCCAGGAGAACCTCTGGCGGCCCGGTATAATTGATGCCAGGGCCCGGTACCGGGCCGCGGCCCAGTGGTTGAGAAACACTGCTCTAGCTAGCGTAGCTTACAGTAGTGGCAATGATGCTGATAACCGCAACAGTGTACCGATGAAATTTCAATGGTCTTCGTTGTAATAACTAATAATTCGTCTAAATACGGACTCGTGTATCTTGCAGAATATCACTGAGGACTGGGTTCACGTTAGTAGAAATTGAATGTTCGACACCGCAGACACTAACATTGAGTACGATCTCCAGCCACAGCCATCCTCATCACCCAGATTTCACCACGCGTTTTCCCTCTTCTGGGTATTTAAGGACAGTTTTCCAAGCCATTTCGCCACCACCCTTTTGTATGCTTTCCGTTTCGCCCATTATTTTAATGTTGTTCGTCTTTTTGGATACCTTTAACATTTGCGTACGAAGTAAAGTTACAGCCCCATTACAGCCCCATTACGCTGAGGTACGTGACACGTGTGCTTATATTTTACGAAGTAGAAGGAAAGAATAATTTCATATACCTAAATGGTTATGGGAACAAAAAAAAAATCAGACGTTTAAATATGTTGCTAGTTGCTTATTCAAACTCTGGATGCAAACATTTTATTCTGAGAAAAACTCGATTTTTTTTCCACACGTACGAATAGTTGAAATACAAACGTTATGTATGGATGCTTGTAGTGGCTGTGCTGCGTGTGTCAGAACAGTTTTGTTTTATTGTTAAATCATAAGTTCATTCCCATAGAAATAACGTCGTTAATTATTCATATTTCTTAATTTAATGTTGCTTTTTTTTCAGATGTCAGACATACATGCACAAAGACTGATAAGAAGCAGACCGCCATGTGTTTAATCGGCGTAACATATTTTTTTGCACACCAGCTGAAATAAGCTGGTTCTTAGTGGCGTAGCCAGGTTTTTTAGGCGCCAGGGGGGCTAATCATAATAGCTGTCCCAAACAGAAATTATGAATATAAATAGTGACAATTAATTATTGATTGTATTTTTTGTTTGGCTGGATGATTTAAAAATTAAGAGCAAAAAAATCTCTTTTTTTTTCTCGGTTCATGGTAAAATATAATGAAATTAGAGGCTGTTTGAGGCGTCCAAAGTATGCCGGTACATATTCAGAAAATGTGTTCACTAAATGTCGAAAGAATTAATCAGCTGCTCAGTTAGAGAGCGTCGAGGAGCAAAGCGATTATAAGTTAGGACGAAAACTTCTGTGGTCCGTTGTAAAGTATTTTTGGCTGTTGTCTTAGCATATTAGGAAAATTGCAAAACATTTCAGTTATGATAGTAGCACAGAATGTCTTGATCTGGTGTTGCAGCCCTGCTTCCATTCAGGAGATCCCAGGATGAGATGTCGGCCCTGAAATTTGACTGCCCTGACTAGATTTTCGTAGTTTTCTTGTCCATTCGTCCAGGCTAATGACAGGATTGTATAGATAAAGGTGAAGCTGGTCCTGTCCACACCATGCAAGTATGTAGGGGGAGCAGAGGCACAAGCCCACTTATTCTTAACCTCGGCACAAGATACGGATGAGTGGTCAACTTCACGCAATGTTCTTTTTGCCCCCATGAATGGACCCCTGTACGCATTGAATGGGAGGCTCAGTGGGTTTCAGAGCCAGTTGGGACGGTTTTTGAGAAAATGAAATCATTCCGGGGATCTAACCTCGGGTCGTCCAGCCCGTAGATTGTCCATATACCGACTACGCCTTCAGGCTGCAGTACCGGGATAATACTACAAGTTATGCCACGACCGCTTCCTTTCACACGCTTCCAGTTTATTACACGCCAATAATCATACCATTCGGCGTCATACAGTCTGAGTCATTGAAGTATAGTGTTGCATGTCACTGTGTCCGGGTGAAGTACAAGTTGCGTCCCGCGGTCATGAAATTGTATCAGTTGCGTCCCGAGGTGTCTGCTTTGCGTGTATCAGTTGCGCGCCGAGTTAACCCCAAGCATGACGAGTTGCGTCCAGCGGTTAATAAGGAATTGTGTCTGCTTCATGCATACGAGGGGGTGCTGATAAGTCCTTTGCTCGATCAGGACGGAAACAAGCTACAGCGAACAAACTCGGGATTTATTCAACATACTCCCCAAGAGGCTCAATACACTTCTTAGCCCGTTGCTATAACTCTTGCAAGCCACTCAAAAACAACTCAGAAGGTTGTCCGTCCAACCAGGTCTCCACGGCAGCATTGACCTCCGCGTCGGACGAAAAACGGCGACCTTTCATTTTTTTTTTTTTTAGTCCATGGAACAGGTGGTAGTCCGACGGGGCCAGATCCGGAGAATAGGGTGGGTGATGAAGACATTGAAAGTCCAAGTAGGCCAGTGTCTTTTGGCTTGCAAGTGCCCGGTGAGCCGAGGCATTGTCGTGCAAGAACAAGACCCCCTTGGTGACCTTCCCGCAGCATTTTTCTTTCCTTCAAAATGTCCTTCAGTTGCACCAGCGGGGATGAGTAATACTCTGCGTTGATAGTTTGGCCGTATTGAAGATAATCAATGAGGAGGATGCCGTCTTGATCCCAACAAATAGAGGCGAGAATTATTCCAGGGATTTTTGCACTCCGAATTTTTTGGGGCGGGGTGAGCCGCTATGCCGCCACTCCAATGATTGTTGCTTTGTCTCCGAGTCATAGTGATATAACCAGGTTTCGTCCATAGTCACCAATCGCGACAAAAAATCATTGGATCGCGCCGAAAAAATTCCAAAAGTTGCTCAGACGACTGGCGCCGTTGACGTTTTTGATCCGCGTTCAGGCGTTTCGGGACCCACTTCGTGGAGAGCTTCCGCATGTCCAAATCTTCATGAATGATGGACCCAACCCGCGCACGTGAGATGCCCAGTTGCTGAGCTATTGATTTCATCGAAATCCAGCGGTCTTCCAAGATTAGCTCGTGAATTTGATCAATATTTTCCGGGGTGGTCACTGTTTTGGGTCGTCCAGGACGAGGTGCATCACAGGTGGAAAAATCACCACGTTAAAACTGGTGCACCCAGTGCTTTGACGGTGGCATACGATGGTGCATGTTCTCCTAATGTTTATATCAGAATGGCGTGAATTTCCTTCGGCGCCTTGCCTTGCAGGAACAAAAAAAAACCTTTATGTTGTTGAAATCGAGCGCGTCACCTGACATACTTCCTTTCAGCTCTGTAACAAGAAAGGTCTTGCAGTTCGGCTCATGAAAAGACTCCTCGTTCCAACGGCACTATCGATTCAGTCTTACGACATCGGGAAGTAGCTTGGGCTAAGGACTTATCAGCACCCCCTCGTATTTGTCGTGTCCCGAGTCGTCAACTGCACCCGTATGAGTTGCATCGAAAGATATGGGTATACAAAATGTCCAACAATTTGAAGGTTCTTGCACAGTTTAATTGTACGTTACTGTATACACAATTATATGCACACATACAGAATTGTTAAACGATATGGACAATGCACATTTGCCTAATCGCGTTACTTTCTAATGCACATTACTTTCCTAATATCGCCCATATCAAGTTATTGTAATGATCTGATGAAAACACTTTCTCTGTAAAGAGTTTTAATCCAGTCAGTCTCAGAATACGAAGCACTTGACCCCCGTAGTGTGCTTATATAATTGTTATCCATTCTGCAGAATCGCCTGTGTGATGTTTCATAACATGGTGTTGTTTCATGTCCAGAAGTTACTAAGTTTTTTCTCCAAATATGTTTGATATTTGGTAGCATATATTTGTTGGAGTTGTTTTCACTCATGAAACGAAAAAATATCTTCGAAATATCGGGATGAACAGATACCAATTTGTGTCCAATAACGAGAGTAGCAAGAACACAAACGTTAAATCTGAAATTAATAAACTAAGCAAAAATAAGAGAAGCCATTTTCTTGAAAATATTGTGCCTATAAACGAGACATCAGAACAGAACCCAAACGGATATTGTAATGTAGATTGTTTTAATTTAAGTTGGGATCCAACAGTTGCTTCCTTTATTTGTGGCATAGTGGTACTTTTTAGTACCATGAATTTATATTTATTTTTAAAATATACCTCCCGGTCTCAAATCTCTTAGCTCATTGTGGCTTGACATGCTTAGTATCTGTTATCTTTTGCTCTTTTGTGCTATAACATGCACATTTACAGAAGTGGCAAGTGCCATCGTAAATGGAAGCAATAAGGAACTACAAGTGTGTGTTTGGTAGAAGGTTATACGACACTGATGAAACAAATTCGATTCTCGAAATTAGGTTAGCCCTATACTGTCCAATTTTTTTTTAGAATATGAAGTCCTCTTTTTTGACTGTAGCTGATGTTTTAAGCTTTCGTGTAGTGACGCTTCTCATTATGATGAGGTCACATTCTGTATTTTCTGCAATGCAGATAAAAGAACAAAAATATTGGGATGGGCACTGTAAAATAGTTCATTGAAATGGGCATGGAATGACTCACATGCATTTATGGTTCTCAATGATGATGCAGAACATTCGGACCAAACAGGTGGAAGAAGAGTGGAGTCTGCATCAATATCATTTTCTAGCAGATAGTCCCGAAACTGTTCCACTCGCTTGTCGTTCGGAAGATAGGATGTAGAGTCCTACGCAAAGCAGTCGCTGACTTCCGCCGGTGGTAGAAGCGACAGTCCGAGTATTTTCTTCAAGAACGGACTTACCCGAGAGTCTTTCTTTCCATACTGCTTGCTGAGTCCGAAAGATTGTATTTTCTGCCACCAGCTCTGTCCTAAATTGAAAAGACATGCTTTAACTTCGCAGCCTTGCCACACAGTTGTCACAGCGTTGTGAACGCGGTTTTGAATTCAGCATGAAATTGTCTGGAAAACATTCACACCAAGTTTTGCAGCCTCTGATACCGTATGTCTGAATACATCCTCATAGAACGTTTGATGTTCATTGCCCAGTAAGTAAAATGCAAGTGGGACATAGTGACCATTGCTGAGTCCGTGAATTGTAAATAGTTGGTGACAAAACTTCGGTGCTGATCTGAATGTCCCGTCAACATAAAGCACACAAATGGAGCTAAGAAACTCTTAAGTTGGTTTTACAAAAAAAAAAAAAATTTAAGTTTTTTCCCCCGAGTCATTAACAAGCAAAAATTACCCTTTCGAAGTTGTTTGCACTTGTACAGAACTTAATGCTTCATGGGTTTCTTCAGTGTCTGTTGGGAGAGGAAGCAGTTGGGAGGAGCGTGCTTTATGCATGTTCATGCTAATGTTCATTATGTCTTTATAGGTGACAGTATCCAGGTCCTGGCTTAGTACTTCTTTGTGAATCAGTTTGCGCGGTCTGTCACAAAAGTCCTCCATTGCTTTCCGTTTGACACAGTTATTAAGTACAGTATATGTCGGTTTCAGCAGGCTTCACTGTCTGCATCATGGTTATGCATCGCATTTCCCCCCGATAATCTCTCGATTTTCATTGAACTTTATGTAGTATCTACATTTTTTGTTAGTACAACACCATTGTTCCATATTGTCAGCAAGAATTTCTTGGAAACGTAACTTGAAGCCCTTAGTGACAAGGAGACATTCCCCTTTTCACTACGTATCACTAGCAACTTTCACTGATTCTGTTCTTCACACCAGCAGCATTGGGCACAACTGGTACACAACCGGCACACAACTGTTATACCTGAAAATTTTCTGCGGGACGCAACTAGTAAATCCTGGTAAAACCAACAGGTACAGTTTATTGCGAAATCACCCATAACTGTCTATACTTTTCCTACTACATGTTTGGATCGCTCATGGACAATTATTAAGGAGTATCAGGTACAAGTTACCAAGCTACAATGTTGCATATTATAAAAGTCTATGTGCCTTAGTAAGTATAAAATATTGATGTAAAAGATTGGAAGGAAGTATGTACTACGGAGGCTTCTGTCTGTAGTTTCACACTTAATCAGAAATATGGTGTTACGAGGAAACTTGTGCCCAAACATTTCAAGGTCGATCGTAGTTTGTGTTGTTATAAACGAGAGTCTTTCTAACCGCGGAGTGCGCTATTGGTGGGAATTGACTGATTTTTTGTGAGGTGTAACAGTCCCTAGTGGGCCAGGGCCTCTTTATCAGGCTTTACAATTACGCTCAAGACACATCACACTCGGTAGGACTTATCTGGACGAGTGATAAGCCGGAAGTAGAGACTCCTACCTGATAACACACAGAGAGACATACATTGTGCACCCAGCGGGATTTGAACACGCAATCGCAGCAAGAGAGCGGCTGCAGACCCACGCCTTAGACTGCGTGACCCCTGGGATCTGCCGGAATTAACTAATACTACTTATCTGACGCTTCATACGAGGTGTTGCTTGAACGATGTTATAGAGGGGCTCGACTGTGTGTTTCACAACGAAGCTCCTCGTGTACACATGCGTGGGCGTTCGCTCGCGGGTTTAAATATTTTCACAGTGAGACGCTGAGACTGAGCGTCATCATTAAGTCCAATGTGTGATTTTAAGCTTGAAACTTTAGACATGGAAATTCGTATGAAGCATTGTTTCCGTAATCCTTATTTATACGTTTTTACGACAATATTTTATATTTACTAATGCAATATTTGCCCTTGTGATATGCAACATTGTATTTTGCAACGTTTGGTACTCTTTGATGATGGAGCATTAGGAGCCGAAACAAGTAGGATGCTTAGTATAGACAGTTCGGTCGTATGTGCAAATAGGGTGTATGTGTTGGTTTAATTATTAAGTTTCTACTGACAGCATACTTAAATAAAATTATACAACTTTCCGTACGCTTCATTAAGCACAAGGTCGTGAAGTGGGAGAATACGTGTTAACTCCCACGCGTAAGTAATAAGATGAGGTTTCATACCCTGGTCACTTCATCCCCGGTATGTTCTTTAAAGCCACGTTATTGGACACCATAGTCGTGGACGCCCAACAACTGACAGCCCATAGCTTCGTCACTATACTTTTCACCTAATTACCCGTCTTCCTAAACAGATCATCAGTTCACATACATATAAGATAGCCAGACTGGAACTGAGGTGCAAACCCAACCCATCTCCCGATTCCATCGGTGAGCTGCATATGCTGATTGCAGCGTTCAGTGGAGTTTATTATTATTCTGTTACGCGGGGTGCTGGATACATGTGCCATTACACAGCTAGTAGTGGTAATTCCTAACCGACGCTTCGGGACAGCCTGTCGGTCCCATCTTTTTTTAACCTTGAAGATGGGACAGATTGTCCCGAAACGTCGGTAAGGAATTACCACTACTCGCTGCGTAATAATCCAGAAAGGCGCGGTTCTCATCTACTTCGCGACGGAAGCTTTGAAACACTCAAATAGATGCACGTTCCTACCCTACACCCATATGACTAACTCCCGCCACAAGCATCGGAGCTGTTCTGTATGTTGCACGCGAGCGAATGACGAATTTTTAGTTTGTAGCCCTGTCTCTGTCTACAAAGTCACGTGGTTTTTGTGAAGGTGACATCTAGCCGCCAGCGTTATCCCTCTGCACCAAGGTTGTTTTTCTCCTCCACCCACTACGTCGTTGTTTTCTAGGTGTCAACGCCCTTAACTATTACTACCTGTTGTTGGTACAGAATGACGTTACGTCGTACAGAATAAAGCACCCGACACGCATTACATGCATAATAGAGTAGGGTGGAACCGCTCAAACGTTTGCAATGTGTTACAGACGTAAGAGTTGAGATAAATTGTGCAGCATATTGTGTACTGTTTTGATTGATACCTACATGCCCAATGCTCTTAAAACTTCGAAAGCTTGTAGTAAATATATCATGTGACTGTAAATGCAAGTCGGTTACTGACGAACACTTAACAACAGCACAGCCATTGTGGTGCAGGAATTGCAAATCTTTTCGCCTCCTGCTGCCAGGTTTACTTGCAGCTACTTAACGCACAATGACGCCACCCGTCACTGTTGCCATAGTACCGCCACTGCTGCACATTTGCTGGATAGTACTTCCCCTGCACTCATGGCGAAGACATCTTCTGGGCCACGACGCTGTATCCCGTAGTCATTGGTCCCGAACCTTTCGAAAGATCATGATGCCCACATCTTCGGGGTAAAGCAGTCAAGAAGATGTCGACTTCTTGGGCGTGAAATGGAGACACCACGTCGGGATCACAGCGCCGCATCCCAGAAGACTTGGTCTTCAATAGCACCGCTGCGACAGGCTTTTGTGACACGGCTTCTTAATTGTCGTTACGTACATCACGGTTTAAAATAATCAGCATTGTATAACGTTTTGCTTGCCATAGCGTAGCATACTTCCCATACTTCCTTCGTTTTGAGGATGGTACAGTAACAACACAAGTGTGTATTACGAACATAAGTTAGGTTTGGAATTCAGTTACCGGGCAACTCTTGGTGTTGACTTAGACACACACACACACACACACACACACACACACACACACATATATATATATATATATATATATATATATATAAATGTGCGTCCTGGTATCTCATACACAGTGGTTCGCAATTCCCCTTGTAGTGCTGAAGGGGTTAAATTATTATTCATTTTATGCGTTTGTTAATTAGTAAACATATCCAAACATGTTTAGCATTAAAGCTGTTGTGAAAGATGTTTCCTATTCAGGGGGATTGTGTAGTATTCATTTGAAGCATGAATCCATTTAAAAAAGTCAGTCATACTTCACAGAAGACACTGCCTTTTATTAGGAAGACTAGCCAGGTTTATACTGTATCTGTATATATAAGGAAATAATTGTTTGTGCGTAGAATCAGACAGAACGTCCCAATACGCTTCGTGGGCGAAATGCAGACTTTAATTTACTGTTGAAGGAGGCGCTATAACGGTCATCACCGTTCTTTTAAAATGAACCCCCCCACCTTCCTCTCGCCCCCACCACCAAAATGATCGCATCCTTGTGAAAGATGGTGACGATTCTAGAATCAAAGAGTGTGAATAAAATAGTTGCCGGCTTAACCCAGCAGCCGTTTTGACCCACGGTCCTCGTCTTGGTTCATGGCAGGTCCTTGTCTGAACTGTATCAAGTAAAAAAATGTGAACTGCGAGTATTTTTTGTATTTAAATGCTCAACATTTTTAGACAGAACATAAAGTTTTTTTGTACTTAATTAAGCACCACCCCATGAAGACATGGAGGTATACCTCGAGCATATTAACCTCCTACTAGATGTAATTGCTTGGTTAGCATCACGCTTTGGCCGTTCTGATCTCTTGGGAGAAGCTCCCGCTGCCTGTTAAATAAGATGCTGTGTGTTTCCCATATAAACAATTCTTGCACCCATTGGGAATAAAACCACGATTCCACAGTCCAATCCGTAGTGTTCTACCTGTAGTGACTGACCTGCACCGATTCACATATACATTCGGTGCAGCTTGTGTGACGAAACGAAATCCGTAACTTACAAGGCATATGGTGGATTCAAACAGAAGTGTGTCCCAGCAAAATTGCTTTCGTTTATTTTTTGTGTGTGATATGTGCTGTGATAATTCCTTTCTCCCGAACGCAGTGGAAATATATATCAAGTTTCAGTGTTAATAATAATTAAGCAGTTAAGAAAGCAAGCATACCCCGGGAAACCATAGTGCGAGGTCTTTATGAAAAGTGATGACCATGAACGTCTTTGCAATTATTATTATAACCCTTGTTATCACTTTTAATGCAGGCTATTTACAATCTTATACCTGAAACAAACCATGTTTCTAGGGTACACAGTGTTGCGGCTGTTCTGTAGTTACATGCTGTGCTACATGCAATGTTATTTCGCCCGTGAAATATGTTTTGTACTTTTACATTAGCGCTTTCCGCAGTGTGTGTGCAGTGCCCAGCGTGGCTGTCTTTTGCTTTCCCTTAATTTCGAGCTGTCCTGGTATGTTGCTCAGGGACTGTCTGAGTGATTGTGAAATGGTTCCTGTCGCCTCTATTATTATCGGTATCACTTTTGCTTTCACATTCCACATGCGCTGAATTTCTATTATTATTACTATTGTTATCATCGTCGTCGTCATTGTCATCATCATCTTCCTCTTCTTGTCGCCATTATCGCACAGCAAGTAACTACAGTTGCTTGCTGACACTTGGAAGTACAGCCGCAGAAAAGTAATGGACGTAATGGCGGAACGCGCGTGGATGGACTGTAAAGTTATCCCTAAAATAGGCCACGAAGACCCAGAGGGGGAGTAGAGGTAATGCTGTACTCTTTCTTTAACCTTGGAGCAAGTAGAGGGGTGGGTGGTCGAGACGCCCCGCCTCTTTAACCCCGGGAATGAACCGGTACCCATTGTATATGAGACGGGTCGGGACCCCGGGCCTGTCTGGACGGGTGCGGAAAATCTCACCGCCACTGGGATTCGGTCCCCGGACCGCCCAGCCCGTAGCGAGTCGCTATACCGACTACTCTATCCCGGTCCACGGATGGACTGTAAAAAAACAATGTATAGGCATATTAATTCAACTAAAGACAGGTATCCCGTTGGACAGAGTTTGAAATATAAAACTATTTGTTTCAAAATGTCGACAGAATGCATGCAGTCAGACGGCTTTTGGTTCCTGCTGTATGTCCCTTGAATACAGTTCACAGCCCGAAATTCAGTGCCTTTAAGAACCATTTTACCAATAATCTCCAATCTACGCGTGGATCTTCAAAGTGGGCTCTTTCCGGCAGATTTTCCCACCAACAGCCTGTATGCATTTCTCCTCTCTCCACTGTGTTCCATGCGCCACGCCAAACGTATCTGCTATTTGGTCAACCTAATGACATTTGGTGAGGAATGAGAACCATGAAGCTCCTCTTTACACGATTGTCTCGTGCCTGTACTTGCGCCCCGCTTATCGAACACCTTCGGTTGTATTTTCCCTGAGCGTGAGAGATGGGATTGCACACCAGTATACAACAACAACCAAATTATAAGTGTGTATACATAACCCCGAATATTCCAGTGGTTTGTGTGTGTGTGTGTGTGTGTGAGGTATGCAGTGAGTCTTTCTGTGTCGAGTAGAGTACGTTCCGGTTTCAAGGCCATGGAAACGTTCAGACAGGTTAGTCGCCGACTTCTTTCCGTGGAGGCCCGGGTTAGGTCGCGAAACAGTCCGCGTGGGATTTGCAGTGGACAGAGTTGCACTGGAATAGTCTTTTCTGCGAGATCTTCGATTTTCCCCTGTCCATATCATGCCACAATGTTCCATACTGTTATAAGAAGGACAGGAGGCGAAACGTCTTGATCTGCAAACAAAGTAGTCTTCTCTCGGATATCAGGAACCACTGGACAGAAAAGAGCTGTTGTATTGTTTGGTTCTCGAAGGCTTAATATCGAAGTTTTCTAGACTGCAGGATTGCGTTTCGCTGAATTAAATCTGCGGTTAATTTCCTCGGGCATGCAGTTTTTTGGCGCGTTCGCAGAATTACTAAAAGCGACAATTAGCTTCGTCGTGTCTGCCTGTCCGTCCGCATGGAACAACTCGGCACCCACTGGACGGATTTCTATGAAATTTGATATTTGAGTATTTTTCGCAAATCTGTCGAGAAATGTCATGTTGCATAAAACTTTGTAAAGAATAACGGGTACTTCATATGAAAACTTATGCACATTTATGATATCTCGCTTGATTTTTTCTAGAATAAAAATATGAGACACGATATGTAGAGAAAATCAAAACACACATTTTGTGTTAAATACTTTTTTTTTTCGAAAATCGTGCCGTTTATGAGATAGTGTGGAAAAATACAGTAAAGGCAGACAGGCCGGCCACATATTACAATATAATACGGCGCATACGCTTTGCATGTTGAATAACTAAGGCTACAGACACTCATAATGCACGTCTTGCTTTTTCGCGGCAAAAATGATTACGCGAACGCGCCCCAATGTTACGCTTATAGGCTACGTATATTGCCAGCCTGTTGGTTACTTTCCAAAATATCTGAAATAAGAAACTTTTTCAAAGAATGTGTTAGTATTTTCACCATTTCACCGTGCATTTTAGAATATATTCACTTTATTATAACCAACTTATGCACTTATATGTTTGTTTAAATTATGTTGATATTTTAAAACACTAAAATATAACACACTAAAAC
>Ga0123354_10004242_pt1 | contig 20229 bp, 15 predicted proteins | sample TergutLab28metaG_2_FD_97872 | JGI IMG/M metagenome (GOLD analysis project Ga0123354, IMG submission 97872) | Labiotermes labralis P4 segment gut microbial communities from Petit-Saut dam, French Guiana - Lab288 P4 | ecosystem: Host-associated > Arthropoda: Insects > Digestive system > Gut ...
GGGGGGGGGGGGGGGGCAATAAAAAATGAACACGCGCCCTTCTGGCGTGGAGGGCCGGGCCCCAACCAACCGCCCCAGCGCAAAGCCCCCCCCCCCCCTCCATGACTGTACATTTAGCTAACTAAAGTCACCAATAAAATTACAGCAGGTTAGTCATATCACCTTCAGAATAAATTGTAAAAACTGAATTAGAAGAACAATGATGCTCATATAATTAAGAGTGCCCTACACTATGTTGGTCCATATGTATATATTGTAGTACAGGCCATTGCCATTTAGGGGCTTCTGATATTTGGATTTACGTATCTGGTCTCAAGGCATCTGGTTGGACTCTGGTTGAGGGATCAAGGGTTAAACCCATCACATGGCCTCTGCCTACATGGGGTGTGGGAGGAAAAAACAGATATACTTTCATGCCTTAGGTGGGATTCAAACCCATGACCCAATATTTGAATTGTAGAAGACAGTACATACCTTACACTGTGCAGGCATTCTTATTGGTGATGTACTTCATGTGTTTTCATAATACCAAAAGTACATACCTTACACTGTGCAGGCATTCTTATTGGTGATGTACTTAATGTGTTTTCATAATACCAAAAGCTAAAAAATAATATGCTCTGCACTTACGAGGCATACAGATGAGGTCTGGGTTACCAATGAAGAATGGATCACAAACACATAAGTTTGTGTTCTTATCACAGGTAGCTCCAACACCACAAATTACTCCTTCACAGCGTTCTTTACACCGGCCTCCTATACAAACACTAGGCTCAACACATGGATTGCTGGAAGAACAGATGTCTGGGACACAATGTCCACCAGGGAATGGATTGCCAATAAAACCTTCTACACAAGCACATGTTGGGCCATTGGCAGTTGCTATGCATTGAGCACCTTGCCCACAGTACAGACCATCACACACTGGAAGAAGTGGAGAGAACATACAAGTGAATTTGAAATATTGGGAAAGCATTTTTACTATAAAATATGTAAATTTAAGCATCCATCCAATGAGCACAGTTCCATACAAATGAAATCAGAATGATCAACTCAATTAAGATGATGTTTCTTCTTACCAGATACACACTCTCCATTAGCACCTTCTGTAAAACCAACAGTACAGCGACACCAAGCAGCATGTTTCTCTGACTCACAGTAAGCATTAGCTCCACATGGTAGTTTGGTACAGGGATTGACACATGTTCCTTCTATACATGCCAACTGGTCAGCGCACTGTTCGTTTGTAGTACATTCTCCTTTAGGAGCAATTGAACCAATACCTGCACAAAGAAAAGAGATACAAAAATATAATCATCAAAGGCATGAAAAGTTTATGAAATCAGAGTGTGTATGGCAGTTACAGAAAGTTACTGTCCTTCAAATGAAATGCAAGGATCGAGGAATGTAATTTGTGTATTGATTATCTGCAAAAATGTTGTCCGTCATACAGATACCATATAAAATATCTTAGAATTTTCACACTGATCAACACATTTCAGGGGTACAAAACAGTATAAGTGTGTAATTTCATAGAATTTTTATGGAACCATTTTGTTTTGTGATCATATCTCTACATTTTCTGGGTGTTAATTCCTCAGTCATTTGCAAAAGTCAAATGGATGCAAGTTATGTTTATCAATGTGCAGTCCTTAGTTCATACCACCATGTAAAAATGTTCAGACAGTTTGTACAATCCTGCCACTCAAATTATTGATTGACAGAAGTGTAGGCACTAACAGCCTCACACTTTGATGCACAACACACTAAATAAGTAGACAAACCAGTACTGATGGTGAAATTAAACAGGACTTTCAGTGTAACAATCACAGTCCAACAAGCTTAAGCTTATACCATGTATACAGTGCAGTTCTAGCTTGAAGACCACCATGTTTCTTCACTTTGACTCTGAACTGTTTTCAAGCCCACAAATCATACATGCTAACACAAAGTACTGGATTTATGTACCACTATACTCACATCCTGCCCTGTAAGGATCTCCTGTCATTCCTCTGGCACACATACACTTGTAGCCTCCTTTCTCATTCAGACAGTGAGCCCCATATGCACATGGGTTATCAATACATTCATCTATATCCACACAGCCATGTAGTGGATCTCCCTTGTAACCAGTCTGACACATACATTTAGGAGGATCACTTGGAGTGCACTTTGCGTTGATACCGCAAGGAAATCTTTCACAAGGACCTTCATAAAAAATTACACATTATAGCATGCCACAAAATTTTTACTTCACTTATACTGCATCTCTGAACACATTGTAAATCACTCATCAGAAAGAGAGTTGACTGACTGATGCAACTGTAAAAATTGTAATTTGAATGACCAGTACTTCACAAAATTTCAGTTGCATCATTCTGTTCAACAGGCATCCACTGATGAGTCCAAATACCCTACCTATGAAATACATTTATGCTTGGATATGAAATAGAAACACAAAAATTTTCAGTTGGATTGTGAAGACTGAATATAAGTATTATAAGTTTAATTTTCAGATCAAACAAAAGCTATGTATTAATAATAATTATGATGTCAATAGAAAAATTCTCAATAGGCATAAGAACTATGTATTTGGCAGGCCATGTGCCATACAAAAAATACAAATTGAACTTCCATATCGAAATAATTATTGTAGTAAAATAAAAGTACCATATGAACATTTTGTCCTTTCAGAGCTAAGAATATGTATAAGAGATGACAGTGACAGTATATACTTTTAGGCTTATGCAAGTGCAATGAAGAGAATAATTGTATTCTATAGATTGCAGTTATTATATTGATGTACTCTGTACATACTTTTGCATTTATTGCCATCCACTTGATCAGTGAAGAAGGGTGGTGGGCAGACACATTCACCTGGCTGCACACATTTCTCATTAGGAGAGCAGTCACCATCACTGACACACTTAACACGATTAGGTGAACATACACCATTGTATGGGTCTCCTGTGTAACCTCGTGGGCAGACACAGTCGTGTGATCCAGGTCGGTTTATACACTCGGCACCATACCCACACACTTGCCGTCCTTCTTCACATTCATTAACATCTAGAAGCACAAATATGCATTATACTGAACTGCTTAGAGCAGGGTAATAAAGTCATCTCCTTGTAAGGTATAAAATGTTGAAAGATTTAATGATGACTGTGTAGCTGAAATTGGGTATAGTCAATAATTCTGAAATTTATACTGATTCTCACCTTCACAAGAGCCATCATGTTTTATTCTGTATCCTTTTGGACAAGCACAGTAACTGACTCCACCAGCTATTGTGATGCACTCTGCTCCTGCAGGACAAGGCTCTCCCTTTGAGCATCCCGCAAGTACACAGTTGCCATTTACAATCTGGTATGGGGCTTGACACTGACATTCTAGAGTACTGCATTCTGAAAGATGTATGAGCCACTGATAATATAAAACTAACATAAAGATTAAACATGATAAATGCATTTATTCTCAAATAACAAGACATCAGGTTTTACTTTAGTGTTGGTGAAAGGACTGTAATGGTGAACCCTGTACAAAGTAATAGTTCACTAAACTGCTTCTAATTGTACTTGGCTTTTCCTTCTTAATTACATGTACAAACTTTGATTGTATTTGTCATGCTGTCTTTTAGCAGTCTAATGCTAATCTTAAATTTTCTTATATTCTGCCATGTGAATTTAAGTCAGAAATATCTTGAGACAAAATCCTCAAGCATTGAGACTCTAATAAAACAGCATAGTTTAAAGAGCCAAATGATACATTATAACTTATGGTAGTAGAGCTTGCAGCTAAAGACAAAACTCTTACCTTCACAGAGAGCAAATGGGTTTCCATTGAATCCAGGTGGACACTGACACTCGTAACTGCCAGGGAGGTTTCTGCACATAGCGTTCAGTCCACAGGCAGGTTTATCTCTTAGTTCTAAACATTCATTAATGTCTCTACATTTCCCTGTCTCATGGTCTCGTGTGTAACCACGCTGACAGATACAGACACTGCTACCTACAAACTCATCTCGTACACACTGCTCTGATCCAGGGCAAGGTTTATCTTTTGAGCAACTGAATGGTAGTTCCTTTGTGCAACCTTCTCGATAGGCATCACCACTAGTACCACCAGGACACTCACAGGAGAAGCCACCAGGTTCATTGTTACATATTGCTCCAGAAGTACATGGATTCGCCACACATTCATCTATATCCACACAGCCACTGCCTACACCATCTGGTGTACCTGTGTATCCAGTGCTACACAGACACTTAGCTTCGTTGTTTATTAGCATGCATTGTGCATTCGGACCACAGAATACAGTCTCACAGGGATCTAAGAAGTGAAACACATTGAATTACCTCTTAGGAAAATCTGAATAATATTGCATACAAATGAAAAACTGAACACAGGTCTAAATTTCAAGTGAAATGAACATGTGCAATGACTTACACTAATCCACACACATTGTACCACAAAGTATTCATAACTTAGAATCTCGTATGGATCATCTTCAGTATCTGAGATGTTACATTTCATTGACTAGTTCTTTGTGTTTGTTTACTTAGTTAATTTATGAAATTTTTACATCATTGAAAACAATGTAATTGGTTCTTATTATCTTTCAAATTTATTGTACAATGCAAACAATTTTAAAATTGCTGCTCAGTTTCAAAACTTTGTGAAGGAATTTTCTGTTCACTTACGTCTACATTCATTTCCAACATTAGGTTCTGGACATAGACAGCGTTTATGGTCATCACAGATTGCATTTCCTGGGCAGTCATTGTCTAAAGAGCAGGTAACCACTCCAACACACTTAGTTTGTGGGTCAGGATCTGGGATGGAACCTTCAGGACATTCACACTTATATGAACCTGGGATGTTATGACAGAGTGCACCTGTACCACATGCATCATTACGGCTACATTCATTGATATCTGAAAATAGAAATAACGGAATTCACTGAGTAGGTAAATACTTCATACAAAAAGTTTCACTTTAGATACTAAGTTATTTAACTCATCGGTTTCTGCGTGGCTCAGAATATAACATTCAATTAAAACAAACCAAAAAAATGAGATTTTAAGGTACATAGATCTAAACTGTTGATAGAAAATCATGTAGTAACAGTCACCTAGACACTGCTTGTAGGCATTTCCTGAAAATCCTGGTTTGCATTTGCATCCAAAGCCTCCAGGAGTGTTTGTGCATTCAGCATTGGTACCACATCGACCAGATGGTCCATTCCGCTTATCACATTCATCAATATCTGAAAGTGAATGAAATGTGGAATTACAGAAAATAAGTCTAAATTATGATGGTCATAAGAGTCCCAAATTATGTACATTTTTCAAATGGTATATAAATTTAGTTTTAATACATTTCTGAATTTGCCATTAAAACTGCTTGTTTTCAAACATACCTATGCAACCAGCAGCAACATCGTTTGGGTTGAAAGTCCATCCTTCTTCACAGATACAGTAAGCTTCTTGACCTTCAGGCTTGCAGAATGCATGAGGACCACATTTCACATCCTCACATGGGGCTGTAAATAATATATTGTGACATGGTAACATTCTGTTACTACATGGTTTCCTAGTATTTAGTTACAAAAAATATTAAAAATGAGTAACATCTCTTGTTCAAAATCTGTGTGTCTTTACCTATAAAGAGGCCAAGCTGAACTTTCCAAGGGAATATATTTCATAGTGGTTCACAATTTAGGTGTGCTAGCCTCATAGGTCATTAGCTTATGAATATGTAACTGACTGAAGAAATGAAAGATTTTTTCTTTAGAATTTTATTCTTTCACATTTGAAGATGAGGTTAAGAAGTTAGATTAATGAATCCCCATCTTGCTCTCTTCAAGTACCATGAATTCACCTTAGTACAATCTAATTGCTAGAATCTATTGCTGTATACATGAACAAATATATATGGAGTTCTATAATATTAAAAACCCCAAAGGTTGTCATGGTACTGCAAATACTGCTACTAATAATGCATGCTGACATGTAAACAGTCAGAGGTACAGTTGTTACTGCTGCACTATAAGAACACAGTTTTGACAACTGTTTCAGTTCTCCACTACACAAAGAGCAGAAAGTTCTACAAAGTGGGACAAAATAAAAACAAAAATTTGTCCCTGTCCAAGCCATGAAAACATTCAGGGGGAGAAGAGTTATAGCCCCTCAGCACCAGATGGAAGTGGGTGGTCAACTTCACACCCCAGGCACTTGAACCCCAATACAGGATCCTGGTACACCCATTGAATAGGAGGCTGGGTGAACCCCAGAACTAGTTTGGATGTTTGGGAGAAGAGAAAAACCTCCTGTCCCTGCCTGGATTCAAACTGCGCAATATCCATCCCATAGTCTAGTCACTATACCAACTGCACTATCCTGGCTTCTAGTGGGAACAAATAGATGAACAAACTCTTTATCAGTGGGCATGGATACATACACATAAGAACTGCCATTGGTACTGACTGGAAGATAAACATTCATACAACTACAAAATTGCGGTATGGCCTATGGTTTCTATAAAAGTCTACTACTGTCCAATTGTGATATCAGCTACTACATGACATAGTATCTTAGAATATGCATGTATGCAACTATATCCAAAAGTGTATTTTGGCTTTCAAATGCAATACTGCCTACTTGTTACCAACACTACACATCTCTGATATATTTTACACATTCATTTTGCTATTCTACGCTGAAAATGAAAGTGATAGGTATTTCTAACTACAGACTGCATCCTAGAACACAGTATTCTTCATATGTAACTGCTGCAAGAACCTCAGATTTCTCACTTTACTCTACTGACTGTATTTCATCCATTTAGAACTGTTAATTATGTCAACACAGACATGACAATGCTGATAGTATGAAACATAACTAACAACAGTTACAAAGTTGTTACATTTATGAAATTTTAAATGTGTAGGAAATTTACAGTAACTTCATACCTTTACATTTCATCCTGGGTGGTGCACCCATGAAGCCCTGTTCACATTCACAGTGGAAACTTCCAGCTGTGTTAGTACACACAGCTAAAGGACCACATGGCTGATTCTGGCATTCATCGACATCCACACAGACAGCTCCTTGGGCTAAGAAGCCATCCTGGCAGAAACACTGTCCTTCTATACATTCTGCATTGTTCACGCAGTCAAAATTAGATTTACATAGGATGTTTACGTCCACCTGTTCACATGCAACGTTTGGATTTGGTTTGCCTGTGTATCCTTGTGGACAAACACAGTTGTAACCTGGTGAAGAGTTTTCGCAGATTGCATTTGTTCCACAGGGCTTATCTAAAGCTACACACTCATTGATATCTGAAAATAACAAACAGGTAAACATTTTAACCATTAAAATCTTTTTGACTGCATTCCTTTATTAAAATTCCTGTTACAGTTGTGACAAATTTCCAGAATCGTAATAAATTCAAACCTACGTGTTCTACAGCATTATACTGTGAAGGATCTGTGGAATGTAAGCAAATTCTGTTTTATTTTATTCCATGTTATTCTATTCTATTATATTCCATTGTACAGAAGTAGAAATTTATGATCTTCACTTATAACTGCTGGAGATATGACTCACCAACACATCCTCTGACTGGATCACCAGTGAATTCCTCTTTGCATGTACAGACAAAACTGCCAACAGTGTCTGCACAAACGGCATTCTCACCACATGGGTTGTTGTCACATTCATTTACATCTAGAAAGCACATGTAATATTCACATTATTGCACACAAATTTAAGCAACTGTCATATATATTAAATAAAAAACTATACAGTTGAACCAGTGTTGCATAACTGAGGTATCTTGCCTTATTTTCATCTGAAGTCCTGAAGCAGTGTTCAGGGAATCTGTATGAAGTGTTCAGAATACTAAAATTATGTGGATGTTTCATTTTATAATAATGTATTACAGTTTTGTTAAAGGAGTCTGTTCAAACCATCATTTATCTAACTTATAGAATAAGTGCTATGTCTTACTTCCTACTGTCTTTGTGCTCATCGTATTGGACCAAATATTCTGCTGTAGTCTTTTCTAAGTGTGTTTGCAATGTCTTGATTTATAGAACTAAGTATAAGTAAGTCAGTAACTTGTAATATAACTGAACTAAAAATTTTCATCATGTCTATAGTAGGTTCCTGTGGAACTTATATTGATCTAAAAGAGAAACAATTTAAACATTTACTTTCCAGCATTTCCTGCTGATTACTTTCCAGGTTCAGAAAAAATTTTCTGCACTCAACTAAAATAATTCTACCATGCACAGACCTGATAATAAGTATCAGTTCAGGACAGGTGATAAAATGAGGGAATTTTCTGCGAATATCAAGTTGATAAATATGAGTAAATTATTCAGATCAACAGAGCTAGAAGGAGAAGCAATGTTCATAACATGATAATTGCATGATGTGATAACATGGCCCTATAATTATATGAAGAAAATTTACAGCTTCCTGCTAAAAACATTCCTTTAAACACACAGGCTGGAACAACAGATGCATATTCTAGTTTCTAAAACAATCAATGTAAATATGCAAGTGAAGTGGATATGGCTGAGCTGAAAGGAGTTGTTCACTCACATAGAAATGTGATGAACTTCAAAGCATGTAAAATTAAAACACAAGCAAAATGTCATAGGTATACAAGAAAGAAATGTTGTGGCAGCAATCATGAAAGTTTCAAAATGGCCTTGGAAGGATGAGAGGCCATATATGAAAAACAAAGTAACATATCACCTAATCAATAACTCAAAAAGCATATGCACTTGACATGAAGCCATCTTTAAATGTCAAGGTCTCAGCAATAATTTTAAATAAGAACCTTGAAAGCATTTCCCACAAAAGCACCTTATAAGAACACAAATGGACAAACTCTTCAGCATCATACAGCATTCCACAGAATAACAAAAAGTACAAGAAATATTCTTGAAGCTGAAACATCTCTGACATTCCAACAGTAGACATGCTCATACAAACAAAGTAATAAAAAAGAGTAAGGATTTTAAGAGTAAACAGATGATTCCAGCTGAAGAGATGAGTGGAACTTTCATGGGAATCAACAAGACTAACTTTCACAAAACAAATGACCCTCTCCTCTGAATCCATGTGGGCACAGACACTTGAATGATCCTGGAAGGTTGATACATTTGGAGTTGATGCCGCAAGTGTTGGGACGACCACATTCATTTATGTCAAGACACTCTTGATTGGACAGTCCTGTGTAGCCTGCTGGACACTCGCATTTAAAGCTACCAGGTGTGTTCACACATTCTGCATTTCCTCCACATGGGCTAGTACCATTGGCTTTCTCACATTCATTAATGTCTGTTAAAGGTGTAAGTTACACAAAAAAAAGAACACCATTTCAGGCTTATTGTGCATCTTAATTACAAGGGCATTGAATTAACCTCTTTTCATTTTTGGATTTGTGCTTATTTATGTTGCTGATGTGTTGGTATGCTAAACCTGCAACTGAAAGTCTGCCATGACAAATGGCATTAATTTTTAAATAAGAGGCAGCTTGGTTTGTTGTCACTCCAGGCATAGAGAAGTTTGATTGCTATACATCTGACTGTTTGAAATGTATCCTAATCTGTTTCAAGTTACTGAGATGCAGTATACATTTCAGTAGTCTTTCAACCCTCTGTAGTCCTAGAATGGTTTTCTGAGTATGATTCAATTTAATGTTGGACTACAGAGTATTTTTTTTCTTCCCCTCAAACACTGCTTATGCAAGTTATATATAATTTCTTATTTGCCCTAACCATATATTTGAAGACAGAAGTGTTAGGAGTCTTCACAAATGTACCTTCTTCGTATTGTCATACTCTCGTATAAGTTGATACAATTTGCATACAGCTTTAAGTGTAATTCCAACAGAACCATTTCTTGACTGGCATACTTCTTACTGACCATGCTAAATCCAAAAACCAAAAGGGTAATTTCAACCACATATGGAAACAGACAAATAATAATGTATCATGAAAATTACCAATAGGCTTTCTTACTCTTGTTATGTGGCTTTCTACATAAGGATGAATCACAACTTGCATTGAGTGAATGAATGAAACACATAATACATTTCACAGTAAAGCATTAATATTAAGTACAAACACATTGCTTACTTTGTAAGATAAATACTAACAATATTGTCATGTTTAAATATACATTTAAATTGATTTCCATCATTGTTAGGATAAACCCTTCAATGAAACTGGGGTTTAAATTCCAACTACTGTCTAGGATGAAGGATTTTTAATTTATGGGAACCTTAATTGCATTTATGAGCATACATTGCACCGAGGTTATAACTGAAGGGTTAATTAATGCTACAACATTAATAGAATATTTGCAAAATTTCTAAGCAGAAATTAATTTTTCATTGCAGCAGCACAAAAAGTCATGTTGCTCTTTCACACATTATGCAGACCTGTTATACAAAATCAGGAGAAATAAATGCAGGAAAATCTCAGTATATTTCTGCTACATGAAACTGTGTAGATTAATTTAATTACACAGGTGCACACTCAGAATTTTTAATTTGGGGTGAAGGGGCTGACCCTGAGGCTATGTATAATTTATGTTTAATTTTAAAAATTATATTATGAAAATTATGTCATAAGTGTATCTGCAATACAACACTGAAACTGCATTCATACAGGGCTACATACAAAAACAGCTATGTGTTCCATGACTCACTCACCTAATTTAAATTGCAAAGTAAAATCTTCTTGGTTTCCTTAATTTCATCTAAGACATCCTAAGTTTTGTATTTTATTTTCAAAATTCTGATGTACTAGTCATCAGTTGATTTCAGCTGAAGGGTAAATCACATAAATTGAGATCATCATTTCTACAAACACTGTGTTTTTTAAGTTTTGATTTTTTGGGCAGGGAGGGGGGTTGCAGCCCAGGAGCCCTTCCATCCTGGTTGCGCCCCTGTTAATTACAGCACGTATATACAGAGCTTGAAGTAGAATGAGGTGAAGGAAAGATGAAACCCCAATTTATTGATGTCAATAATATTATGTCAAAATGATGGATATTCATCTATTCTGGAATTATGAATAATATAACCCTCTGCTTCTCTTTCCACTGTAATTACTGTACAGTTCATGAGTAAATATCATATAATTCACTGCCATACATTTTACAATGTTTCAACTGTATTATCTCTTGCAGTAGACCTCAATTAGTAAGAAAATATGACATAAATTGCAATGAGATACTTTGATTTATTATAGGAAGTTACTGGTAAAAAAAATTATGCATCAGTAGCAAACAAATAAGGCTACTGCTGCTGTCTGGAGAGGAGGGGGACTTGCCTTTTCAAATGTGCTGTCAGTGTGCTCTCAGAATAAATAAACACAGAGTGTACTGTATTCATACTCTGGTACATGGAAAATTATGACCATGCGATTATGTTTTATCCAACACTGAAAAAATATTTCATTTTTAGGATCTTACCTGTACCTTCCATTCATTAATTGTGATGACTCACAGTGCCAAGAACTTAAAATTCATTAAGAGACAGAACAAAGGTAACCAACTCACCTTTACATTCATGGAATGGGTCTCCAACATATCCTGGAGGGCATGCGCAGCTGAAACTTCCAGGAATGTTCCTGCAGAGAGCATCCCTTCCACATGGACTGCGTGTACATTCATCAGTCTCTATGCAGCCTGTAGTATATGGGTCACCACCAAAGCCAATTGGGCATTCACACCTGTGCCCACCTGGGGTATTCGTACAAATGGCACCAGTCCCACACACATGTTGATCCTCACATTCATCTTGGTCAACACACTGGGATGGAAAAAGAACCACACATACAATGAATACTGTGAAAATAATGTTAAGATGAAACACAATTCTTCATTCAATCTAACACTATAATAAAGTGTAGTAATATATTATTAATGAACAAGACAACATTTAATTACATGTTGTTATTTTAGCAGCCGTGTTGGCTAATTTTTCAATAGAAGGTCAATGAGCAGGAGCCCTGAACAAATTATGGAAATACAAAAAAAGATTCACAGAAATGAAAAATTACTTTCATTACCATATTTGTTGTCAAAAGTTTCCAAAGTACACATGTAATTTTTTTTAACCACAATTAATGTAATTCAAAGTGTGCTTCAACACAGTCAAAAAATAAACATTTTCTGGCATATATTTCCTCCCTTGTACCTAACACACTTCTGGTGCACGACACTGTGTAGTTTGGTAGACAGGCACGAATGGTTGGGAAGGACCAGCTGCTTCCAAGTCAGGGAAAAGCTACCATGAAAATGGTGGCAACAGGTTCCTTTGAAACATTGTTACCCAGCTACAAAACCACGTGGTGTTCTATCCTAAAAGACTGTAATGTAAACACTCATTACTGTGAGAAAAGTTTTCATATGCATCTAGTAAGTAATTGTTGTGGGCTTCACTTCCATTTGGATGACATTTTCTGCTGATATTACACTTCTGTACTTATTATAACTTAAATATGCTGTTGCCAGTATCATATTTATTATCAATATAACTTCTACATAGCAAATCAAAACCAAGTTTTATAATTCCCTTCAGTAGGTCCTTTACATATTAAATCTGCATATGATTTGTTCAAAAATTTGTTTGTTCCTAGATATTAAAGACATATCTAGCAAAAAGCAAAATATGTTCTTACCCCATCAAAGGGATTTCCAATGAATCCTTCTAAGCAGCTGCAGGTGTAATTTCCAGGACTGTTCACACACTTTGCATTTATTCCACATGCACCTGGATGTTCACATTCATCGATGTCTGAAATACAATTTATTTTGTAAAACATACTGTGCAATGTTTGGACACTATAACTGGTTTTATGAAAAGCATTATGAAATGTCAAAGACACCTTCCAGTGAATATGTTCAGGCAGCTTCTTTCTTTGGTATTATTATCACACAAATTAAAGCGGTGATTCATTTGTTTATTCCAATGATTGGTGGACTTAAAATATTTATATCACCACATAAATTTCCTATTGCAAACAATTTTATTTATGTGATACAAAAAACTAAAAAAACTAGCATTTCAGAAAACCTAGCTTCTATGAATTAGACTGCTTTGGCCTTTGCAAATCACCCACAGAACAAAAGCCAGCATCTAGCCAAACCTCAGTATTGTCTTATACAGATACAGGAAAGTAACTTAGTGTTTTTGCATTCTAAAGGAAGCCCGGTGTCAATTTTTGTTTGTAAAGATACTCCAAACTTTCACCACTCACTCACACACATGCGCATGCATGCACACACACTACTTGAATAAAACTTTACATATCAGTGTAATTTAAATTTATTTTATGCAGTTTAGTATGAGAAAAACTTCAGTATGAGATAAATAAAAATTTTGTATTCAGATTATAACCAAGAAAGTAAATTAGGGTAGGTGGATCATCACTCTCTGAGTCATAAAAAATCCAATAAAATGCTATTTCATCAAGACACAAAAAGATACACAGACTTTCTTGAAAAGAAAAACAGATTGTAAAACTAACAGTAGTTTGAAATTTGTACTTCAGAGCATAATTTAGAATGGCTTTGCCTTTATACCTTATGGTCTGTGACTGTTTTACAATATCACAAGAGTTAATTTAATTAAAAATATAGTTTTGCAACTCATCACTTTTATAGTACATCAACTGCGGAGTGTCTAGTAACCCACCACCGTGCAACTCGTTGTCATTCCTTCCAAACCACCACAGGACAAACAGCACTACTTTGCTATGAATGATTTCCTACTTTTATTCTAAACTTAAGTCCGTTAATGAAGTATGAAAGCCAAGATGGGGGGTGTCTTACATATCATTTTAAAAGTTATTGAATCTTGTCATTACATGTCACATATAAAAGAAGTAAGATTTTGAAAAGTCAACAATTTGAGATCATGTACCATATTTCGTTACTCCACACATTTGCCCTTTCAAATTAACACAGTGACAGCGACCAAAATTTTTTCTCTGGAGGTGATAAATACCCAAAAACCAAATACCTTAAATCATCCAGAACGAAACATATAGAAATTCTTTATTGCATTATTATGATGAGTTAGCATTCAAATTGGCTTCAGCAGTAACACTACCTGTTTGTTTCTGGAAGGTGCCCGTTTCGAATCTGTGCTGAGACACTGAATATCCTGACTGAGATTATTAGAAGTTTTTCTCAGTCTGCCCAGGAAGGTGAGGGAGCACTATCTCAAAGTATGCCATGGTCAAACTATACGACAATTTCTGCAATGACGCCACAGCATGAATCAGTGCTTCCCAGCCAGGTTTCCGTAGAACATCTTTAGGGGTAAAGCGTGAAATCGTGAAATGAATACATAAAAAATTGGAAATCCCGCGAAGAATTTCAAAATTCCGCAAATGGCACGGAGAATTTCTATCCGGCAATTCGCAGCACTTAAATAATCTCTGTGCGCTACCAAAATTAGCCTTTCTTTTGTTTTGTTGGGTTTCGGTCAATTCATATTTTTATGTTATATTTAGTTTTATTACGTATGTGTTCGTTTCGTCTTTTTTACAGACCCGCCTCACCGGTAGCGACAGAAAGGCTGCCCTGCTACCCAAATTTCTTGTGTGTAAACGTTTTTACAGAGAGGGGTTACACGGGATATGAAAAATTATTTTAAGGGCTCCTCCAAAGAAAATTTTGGTAAACAATGGAATGTAGATAGACTCAACCTCTAACAGAAATGAGTACCAGGAGTATTTCCTGAGAGTTAAGGTGGCAGGTGCTTAAGAGTGACAACCTTACCACCTTCATGTGCTGACTGCCTAGAGATCTGGGTCCCTCAATCTCCTGGAACCCTACGGCCTGTAAGAGGCCTGCAAAGAGACTGCTTTACCTTTTCGTGAGTTACAATTCCACAACTCATTTTATTTGTAACACTGCGTGAGAGAGTGTTCAGTTGATGACAATTCTTTATCTGAACTATATATGCTATTTACCTCGACATTCCACCTCACCATCACCCTCGAATCCAGTCTTGCACTTGCACAAGAAATGTGCGGGCAGGTTACAACACTCAGCGTTCTCAACACATCTAGCAGCCACTGCAGGGTCTTCACACTCATTTATGTCTGGAATAGGAATATCTTATTAGTTTCTGCGTTGAGAGTACGCATAAATGCAGATTAACTCATTCAAGAAAATACTTCATCAAGGAAATAAATTAATACACTGTAACACTTCAGTGTTCCAAACGCCAGGCTCGGACGTCTTCTCAAAATATGTCATATCTAGACTTGTCCCTTTTCATTAATTTCATGTGTAATATTTATTCTTTCTACAAGAGTCTCTGTGCGCTTACAACATTCTATCATACTTACTACTAATCAAGTGAATCAAATAACAACATAAATTATGGGTACACTAAAAGGCCACAATATGATTCCCAAACAATTAGCCTCCTCGACAGTTGTACTCCTGTAGTCACTGGTCCTTTGTTGCACTAAATAGCATGGTGCAGCATCGAAACCAATATAACCTTCACTGAACTGAACTTAGCGTTACACACATAAATATTTAACTTAACTGCCCTGATATTGTGCTATTAAATGAAGTTGTCTCCCTACTGTGCAGCTTGGATAGTTCAGTTAGTCTGCCGAATGGGTTACGAGGTGGACCACTGGATCTCGATTCCTGGCAGGACAGGGGTTCTCTTCAGTGCCTACCACAACCAGACTGGCTCAGTGACATAGCAATCTCCTATTCCCTAGATAATGCGGGATATTTCGTCGTGCCGTAAAGCAACAGGAGCCGAAGCTGGCCAGTCATCTACACCGACTGCCCAGATAACAGAATTCATGAAGATGGAACTCCAATCATACATATTCATGGTGTGGTGACTAATTAAGCACAGAGCTGTATCTTCATGGCACGGTGCCTAATTAAGCTCAAGGTCAACGTTACCTTTATCTCACGATTGATTCCAATGTTCACCACCTCGCGCCCAGGTTAAGAATGAGTGGAGCAATACCTCTTCTCCCCCTGTATGCTTTAATGTTGTGCACAGAAACAACTTCACTTTTACTTATTTCACAACAATCTGAAGTGATATAAACAAGTGATGTATCTATGCATATTACTTTATATTTAAACCTTAGCTCCACAGGCGTAACTTGGGGAGAAGCAAGGGGGAAATACACCCCCCCCCCAATATTTTTTATACCTAAGAGTAGTTTTCTTTTGGCTACTGAGTTTAAGATGGGCTAATTAAAAAATGGGGTGAGAATTCCCCTCTTTCTAACTTGAATCCTTCGTAAATTAAAATTCCTAACACACATGGTCGATCTCCCCCTCTCTTGGCAACTCTACTAGCCTAATTACGTCTATACTTAGTTCAGCCTTCTTTTGTTTCATAATTCTTTCACTATCTATGATTGTAAAGTGTAGAACGGTAGATGAGTGGTGAACAATGCATTACAGTGAAGGGGAAAGGAAGCATCCACGGTTTGATCTGAAGTAATGCCTTGGCATTTTCATGAGGTAACTAAAGCAAACCACAAAAGTCCTCAGTTAGCGACGGTAGCCCTTGGGCTACAATACATACAAAATGACCACAGGAATAGAGCACGCATTCCTAAATATCTGTATTTGCCCTAGCAAGTACTGATAACATAAAGTTGTCCCTCGTGTTTAACTAAAAACTACTCCATGTAAATGTATGGAGATTTGGAGGCATAGCTCCAAACGTTTCACAATCTCGACGTCACATGGAGGGAAATGATTAGCTTCACGTTCCAGCCGCTTTATCCCGGGAAAATGTTCCTGGGATTCACCCTATAAGAGGGCCCACGAGTCGATCTGCACACTGTGAAAGAGAGGAAAACTTCTTTCCTCTACCACAGTGGTTCCCAACACAAGGTCGCGACTTAAATCAGGGTCGCAAGGGGTCTAACGTTCGATCACGAGAGTGTTTTATGGAGAACTCTGTAATTATGAAAAAAAGTATTAAATTCAAACAGAATGATCGAGAAAATGTAATTATTGAATCTGCGTTTATTAATTTTAAACACAATGGAGCGATTACATTTTAAATAACTAACGACACACTTTATTTTAACTCACTTCACTTTAACTGCTGAATTAACTTGAATGTTAGTAATGTAAAAGCGTTATTTAATATAAATAACCCATGTGTTAAATTTTTCAGTCACTAAATTTTTGACGCCATTGTTCTGTTCGCTGTATGTAACGTTTCATATGTTCAGTACTTCAAAAGCTTTTATTTAGAAGAAAAGGTTTTGTCTAGGCAGCACACGTGTAAGTTATTTAACCCTTTAAATACGAAGCGCAGACTGCTTTATTTAAAGACCCAGTCCATACCGCGCAGTAAACACTACCTCGGTTATAAGAACCAATCATTTTATGGTGTAAGTGGCACAAGTCGCCGTTTGTTCTGAGATAAATACAAAACACATAAATACATTGTGGACAGAGCGTATAATTGTTGAGTGTTACACCTGTTGGTACATCACGTAACTGTAGGCTTTAAAAGATTAAAGGAAGATTTGTTTCTTGCATGTTTTGTGAGTTTAATATTGACCCCAAAATTTTTGGATTTGAGGAAGTAATGTTAAAAATATAACATTAAAAAAAAATAAGTAGCAATGTTATGTAGTGATGAAGAAAATGCAATAGTATTAAATCATTTACAGTAAATATAATTGTCTATTGCCGTTACCTTAGTAGGGTCGTAGGTCACATACCATTTGCTGCTTTAGGGTCACACATAAACGATTGGGAACCTATGCTGTACCAGCATTCGAACTTCGGTTCCTAGAACGCGCAGCACATAGCCCAGGCACGAAATCGCCTGAGCCATTACAAGTTGGAAATAGTTCATTCATACATTCTTACGTTATTTGTTGCAAACATATCATTAGCCGTTGAACTGTGCCCCAGTAGCAATGTATCACTTTACAGAAGATTAATTGCAGTGAGACATTTCATTTTGCGTGTCACGTTACAGCTTAATTTCTTATTACACTGTAAGGTCAAACGACCTCGATGATGTAATTGCATAAATATAAAAATGAGTTAAAGCAAGTGGTAATTAAACTGGGCTACTGGTTGAATTTCAGTACACATGAATCCCAACGCCTTTACACAAATTTTGATGTTTTGCTGACCGTGCATCTCGGTATATTTATCTTAGTAATTAACCAACTTGATTCACAAAATTTTGTTTTACAATAAGTTTTATTTCATGCCTCTACATGTTTCGAGCACCATGTGCTCATCATCAGGAGGTCAAAATTGTATTATACAGCCTCTGGTATCATCACACACGTATAGGTGGCCGTCCCGTGTACAGGTTGAGAGCGGACTACCTTCACACAAGTCAGAAAATCCTACAGACGCGCATTTAGAACCGTGTTACAAAAAATAAATGATCACCCGTTACGTGATTTTATTTCAAGACTGAACTACACGTTTGCGATGTAAGATGTTACATCGTAACTTGCTGATGTTGCGTTCTGACAGTGAGTGTTAGCAATCCACCACCGGAAGAGTCCTAAATGCCATCACAGGTGACCAGAAAATCGCCTCTCAGTTAAAACAAACTCAACTAAATCAAACTTCATCACAATTAGTACACTTTAAGACACTGTGACAAAAACTCCCACTGAAGTAGCGTAAGTCTTACAACCAGAGTCAAATGAACAAGAATAAAACATGGCGTCAACTGGTCACGGCAGCCATGTTGTTGCTGTCGACCTGAGATTAGAGAATAGGATAAAAATGCCAGTGTTGGTGGTTCGTATTAATATTTGAATTGTCGACTAACGTGTTCAGATGACCGCCAATTGATGGTCACGACATGAACAGAGAAGCGACAGAAATTAATTTAGTTTAACAAGACAGCCACAGAGAGAATCTGTTTATATATATATCCGGCCGCTGGTTGGTTGGCCTGTGTTGTTGTCTCGCTGGCTCTTCTGCTATCGTAACTCTAGTCAACTTGCTACACTTCTGTTTATTCTTACCTTATCCAAACCCACACGTCTTTTTAAAATCTACATTAATTCTGAAGGTGCTTAGAGATAATCTTTTAACTACGCTGGTTACACAGCACAACGACATGCGACAAAATCGTCAGTGGCGACTTAAGCTTGTTCCTTTTGCATGCGACAGAGGCTTACAGAAGAATGGAGTTATGACTCCACAGATTTTTTACTAGACATTAAATGGGAGTGGGCGGTTGGTTTCACGCTCCTGTTGCTTTATCCGTCGGGAACAGCCACCAGTGTCCACTCGAGAGTGGCTGAGTAGGTCGCAGAGCCTGTCGGGAAGCTTCGGAGAATAGAAAAGTGTCCTGCCCTTGCCGAAAATGGAAATTCGACTCCTCTGTTATCAGGCCTGTAATCTAGTCACTGTATCGCCTACGCTAACTCGACTGTCAAATGTGTGTAGGTCGTACTGAGTTCAAAACGTCGGGAACCTCAATCTTTTCTTCGGCAAAAAATGTAAGTAGATGTGGAACATCTTAACCCTTATCCTGCTAACGTGGAGAATATGGTGGGCTCCTAGTAATGCCAGCAGATGGTAGATGGGATTTAACGCGGCGTTAAAGGGTTAAACTGTTAAAAGACGTGCTGATATTTATACCGTAAAACTGAAAATATCAGAGGTTTGCCATACGGGTTTCTCGTAACACAAAACGTGGAGTGATGTCGCTTGCTGAAACAAAACGGAATCCCAGACAACCGTTTTAAGCGGTTGTCGCAATAGGTCACCCTCAGCGTGTAGGCGGAGCTTTTGGATTCATGCACGTTACTAAAAGTAGGTAGACAACTGCAGTCGAAGTCGGTTATAACGTCATAAAAGGGACTGAATATTTTGTGTCGTTACAAACGATTGTTGTTCTGATTCAAGAATATAACGTTATGGCTAGCAGTAAAGAATTAATTGGTACCTCAAAGTATCTGACGCTATACACGGGGTGTCGTAGAAACCGATATCGTTATAACCGGGTTCAACTGTAATTTGGCGTCAAGAACAACTGTTGTTTCCACTGGTTTCTTTGTCACTTTATATTTGAATTAGTACAATTCGCCCTGGGCAGTATCACGGCCAACGTGAAGACTACGACCGTCATTAGATTTTCATACGTTTAGGGCGCGTCACGTTTGTTATTGCACGATCGTTCTGCTACCAC
>Ga0123354_10004243_pt1 | contig 20226 bp, 14 predicted proteins | sample TergutLab28metaG_2_FD_97872 | JGI IMG/M metagenome (GOLD analysis project Ga0123354, IMG submission 97872) | Labiotermes labralis P4 segment gut microbial communities from Petit-Saut dam, French Guiana - Lab288 P4 | ecosystem: Host-associated > Arthropoda: Insects > Digestive system > Gut ...
ATTATTATTATTATTATTATTATTATATTGAACTTTATATCCGTTGTCTAAATTGTAACTACGAAGCATTTTTATCCTATTCTCTGTTACAGACTTTTTTACGAAGATTATCTGCGATGTTTCCTGCAGTCTCTCCCAACGCCCACACAGTCTAATTTGTGGTTTTTTTCGGCAGCTTGCCTTCTGAGATCGCGGGTTTGAATACCTCCAGACGCACGGATGTCTCTCTCTTGTCATTGTGCGTTGTCAGAGGTTTCTGAGTAGGGCCCATCATTCATCCAGAGGAATTGCAACAAATGTAGTGTGTCTCATTGAGTGTGATGGTGGAGCCTCGAAAATTAGGAGGCCCTAGCACGTAATGGATTGTCACGCCACTAAAAAATAAAAAGAATTCTCTGCAATCTTCTTCTCAGGTTTCACTTTTGGAGAAGCTGTAGAGTTTCAGTTCATCTTTCAAACGCGGCTTATCCTTTATCTCTACATTTTGAAATGCCTCCAAAATTTCCCTTCTACGTTTACTTTTCCAACTAATTTTCGGGTTGTATTTAGTGCAACTGAGGTACATGCATGTCGGTTAGCTACCAGTGTAACATCAGCTAAAACCAAGAAGTGTTTTCTACTTTACGTTTGCTGTTCTTGCTCAAATATGGGGTTAGAATCTCTGATGCAGTCGCCCCACCATCTGGTAAAAAAAATGTGTTCCCTATTCGTGATCGTAGAATGTAACAAACACATTACTTTATGGAAATGAATTTAATTGAATTTAACTGAACTTAAGTATTGATATACTAGGGAACAGATTCTTTCACTTAATCATTATTAATTTAAAGACACTAATATTATTCTTGCTGTTTATCATCTAAGAGGCATTGTTTTGGTTTCTTTTCTGTGTGTTGTCCTATGTGGGTTCTTATTTGAAGTATTATAACCTGTGTTCTTGTTCTGTTTTTGTAAGTCGCTTCTGGGACGTTGCATCAGCCAATTAATAGTCAACAAGTAAATTATTTTCATTTTAATTGAATTATACTCATTTTAGTATTATTGAAACAATAAAATATACAACATTTTACTTCTTATCTATGGTTTGTCGTAAATTTGACTTTCGTAACTTGGTAACTTCAATACATTTTCGTGAATGGATAATTTGCACTGTGTGAAAGACTAAGTCTGTATTGAAGCCAGCTGTCAGAATTAGCCTATTCTTTCTTTACTGTAAATCTCAACTTCATCTTGCATATTCTCCGTGCCTGAATTCGAAACAGCAGATTACTTGCCGGTTAAGGGAACAGCCATCGTAAAACGGCAGTAATGCAAAGAGCGGCAGGTGTACCGTATATCAGTGATACATGTAAAGCGCCTAGGCTTGCAACAAAGCTACTCCTTCTTTCTTTCTTTCCTTCATTCTTCACTTCCAATTATTCTTTCAGGCTTGCCTGCTTGTTAGGGTAAAATATTGTAATTTAATCTATATCGCTAAGTCACGAATTACGCAAACAAGCATATTGATAAATATATCAATAGATACATTTTCTTTTGGAGTTTATTAGGGACACTCAATATTTTTACAGTTCAGTCTCTGGCTTTGATGTGTAATTTGTGTTTACAGTGCTAGCCTATTCGCGCGAAATCGAGTTCTCTAGAATGCGACAGAATTCGTCTGATGTAGTGGATGGTACTTAGTTTGGGCTATATTTCACGAATTAAAACAACCGTAATTGTAGTATAGACGTAAGACCTGCCTTTGAGGTATATTTTTCAGAAATAGCAAGTTGAAATTTGTTATTTTTTTTAAAAAAGAGTAAAAGGTTACGAGTAAACCATTTATTACAACGCAGTGAAGTGAGTACTCGAAACAGGTTGAAGAGTGTTCGAGAAACCTGAAAAATGTTACGAATATTGCCGAATGAATCCTGATAACCTTCGCATTCTATTTTAACAAAGAAAACACCAAATAAAAGCATACAAAACTCTTTGCTTTTCGTGAAGGAAAACGTGTTTGAACGTCAGTCGATGTTGCGCAGTTGGTGCAAATATATCGACCCTAGTTGAATAAAGAGAGACCAACTTGATGTCACTTGTTTTATTATTTCATTATTTACTGCTCAACATGTTTCGGATATTAATACATCCATCCTCAGGAGCTTGCGACTTATTTGATGAGTTATTTCATGGGTTGTATTGCTCTGGTTCGATGTGTGTTGGTGTTACGTTGTGGTTTGGCTGGGGTTGTGTGGTATCCGTATGTAGGCTTCAGTCTGCATACGGATACCACATATATAATGCATGATTTTAAAAAAAAATTGGTTTCGTAATGAGATTAATACTAGTGTAGGTATGATCTATCGTTGCCGGACTTCATTATAATTATTTTCCAAAAGACTGTGGAGATGGCAGCACGACTACGCATGAATACTTCATGTCTGTAACCGTGAGAGAAATGTTACCAAGCATTCCATTTCATCATAGTCAGGGACGATATTAGTGATTTTTGGTCTGTTGTGTTTGAAGTGTTGAAGTGCTGATGGTGTGTTTCGTGCCTTCATGTTGTGTCGTTTAAACAAAATACTATTTTGCATGTGTTAATGTGTAATTTAATCCTACAGTGCGTGCTGTATTGTGTCAGTTTTGCTCGGTTTAAACAGTGAAGAGATTTCTTATGCGGAGAGACCGAAACAGCAGTGAAATGCTGAAAGGTAGGCGTAAGTGTACGGTCTTGCATCAGTCGACATATTGGAAAAGTGGGTTCACCGAAGCTTGTGTTATATTTTCAGCTGGTTGCAAAGGAATGCCTGTACGAATGAAATATTAGTCTAGTGTGTCAGCACAGTTACAGTTCAAGGTTATCACTTCTGAGAAATGGGTTATGTCAGACGTCATACATTCACTGAGGCAGCCCTATGTTTGATACACAGTGCATCTGATGTTTTGCTAAATTAAGCCTATTCTAGTCTGAAGGTAGCCGGTTTGATTGTAATACCGATGTTTTATTATGACCATTGTTATTAACTAACACTTGAATGACAACCATTGTTATTATACTGACACGTGATTCACACCTCTGACGTCTATTCACAAGGAATGTTGCTACTTATGAAACTTATTTTGCATTAGTATTGTATTTCCTTTTCCCAAGATATTTATTTATTTCTAATTCACATTTAAACATGATACTTAATTATATTCACAAGCCTTATGGCTGATCGAGAATAAAGTTATTTGTGTTAATCTGTCTGATGCAACTTTGAGCACCATCACAAATTAATATATACTTTTCACAACAGCCATGTCCTGAATTTACATGAAGCCATCTTCAAGAGCTACTCCTTGTCAGAATATTGTTGGTTGCATTTCTTCTTCTTTGGCTGTATAAATTATTCAGTTACTCCCCTAAATAAGAGGGTGCTTTGATCAAGGTATAAAAAGTTTGTACAAATCTGAACAATGTTCACTAGCATTTAGCCTCTGGTTTTCAGGTAATTCATTCGTATAAAACGTTTAAGTAAAATCTCAGTATTGCGTTTGGAAATCATGTAAAATTCCTTGAAAATTAAAAACCTTAACACTTTGCATTAGCATATTGTTTCCCATTTTCTGTAGATATATTTATAATTTAATTGTAAACAACATTTTGACACTGTTTAGAAGGTATGTTGTGATTAGTGAAATTTGCAAAATTCAATCAGTTGCATTCATATTTTCTCTCAAATTATCAGGTTGTTTATTCCAGATTTGCATTGAAGCAGTATTACTTAAATATATTCCCAAGCTATGAGCCTCATAGTGAAATTTAAGGGCCTAGAACTATAAATTGTAATGTTTTCACCAATATTCAGGTCATTAATTTGTAGTTCAAATTTACAAAAAGTTTAAATTATATGCTGAAGCGATTGAGAGCACTACTGATAATTTATTATTCACTCGTTCAATCCTGACATGTGTCGACTTAATTTGAAGCTATCTTCAACATCTGTACTTAAATACATAAAGTTATTAATTATGTTGTTTAATTACTGTTTTCAATTATTCTCTTGGAAAGAGAGTTTGGTAAAGCTATAACCAATTTTGACTTTTGGGATGTTGTCTTGAATGCTTGTTTTAAAATACCCTTCATTTGATTGCAAGTGGTTATCACAGTGGTTTGTATTTGACTCAAGTCTTGGTGCTTGTTTCTTTGGTGTTACCCGTGCCGAATAAACAAGAAGACTGAGCAAGGCATCGCCGCAAGAAACACAAAAATTTGAGAGGTGCTTTCAGCAAAACCACAAAACTATGTGGTGTAAGTGGTTAAAATTAATTAAGTAAGAAGTGTTTTCCTGTTTTTCGTTCGAAATATCCATGTGTTACCCTTCTCTTTGTTAGGGGTTGCATTTTGTGGACCACTGGCATAAGTCTCCCAATTGTTGCTAGATAGGTTTCACATTATAGGTAGCACGCGTTAATTTTGTGGAATGTCCACGGGTACAGTATTTTGAATATATTGCAAATATATGCGAGGAAAATATATAAGAGCTGAGGCCTGTAATAGCAGAGATTTTGCTTCGCTGTACTCTAAGGTGCATGGAATGATGTGAATTATTATTATTATTTTTTTTTTTTAGTTTTGCGAACCCTATCATAGTCTATAGCCTACACGTCTTTTTGATAACATTAATATTCAGTATAACTGCACTTTGACAGAATATGCAGGCGACAAATATTTTGTATCTTTTTAGAGGAAGTTGCAACTGGCTGTCGGTTCTTTCTTCACTGAAGTCTAACTTGGTGACTTCCCATGTTTGGGCCCAGAATCCTGTCGTTGAACACCCCTTAACATTGATTAATGTATTGCGGCATCCCTTTGACAAACTTTTTCGCCGTATTTCCTACTTCTATTGCTTACCTGCCTGCGCAATCTCCATGCTAAGGAGGAACATCATGACAATGCGCCATCATTCATCTCTTCTCTCTACCTAGCAACATCGTCAGACTCACACAAAGCTAATGTGAGGAGCAAAAACCAAAAGCCTCGACTTGTCTTTAAGCTTATGCAGATAGTAAGTAGGATTCTCTCTGCCTTTTATCCTTTGAGACTAACAAAAGGTTATCTTGCCGATGGATTGCTTCATTCATTGCAAATTCCCTCAACCCGAACAGCAACTATAGTGAGGATACGATTTATTGCGTTGTTCCTTCAATTTAAATAAGCATCCTTTCCTTCTGTCTGTGCTGTTCTTGCTCCGAAATAATGAGTGATCACTGCCTTAAAGCTTCGGTAGTCTTCCACGTGGTGATTCGGTCTTTGTGATGGAGAAACAAAGTAGGGGAGAAAAACACATTACTGGTTTCTAACAGATAAATTAGGAGTAAGTACACATATATTCCAGCTTGAGGTGATTGCAGTTGTGTTTGGTCTCTGATGTGATTGAATTTCAGAAAAGTTAACTCTTTCGTTTTACTGTCCATTGCCTCTTCCATAAAAGTATACTCTTTGGCAGTGCTTACACTCTTATGGAATTTATTAAACGCTGTGTAATATGTTACTGAAAGTTTCATAAAAAAATTTTGAAAATCAGATTTCATTACTCTTAAAATAAAGAACCGTCGAGCATGTATGCTCGCTGTGACGACATAATTAGCGGTTTTATATTCCGGTACCTGGTTCGAAACTCGCTCGCATATCCTGAAGGGTTTATTAATTGTTCGATAATTGTATAACGAATATCACGATCACCATTATCCCGGTCCTTTCCGAATCACCATACATACACGTCCTGTCGATAAAATCTAACACGTGACATAGCATTGCTGAAGAATCATGCAAACAACAAAAAAGAAATGCACAAAACAAACAAGTAAGACCGAACGTCGCTATCAGTTTAGCAGCAAGGCTTTTAACATTCAAATAAATCTGACTGAAGTTTCTCGTGGTTTCTACCACTACCTACTGGCAAATGTCGGAACAACAGCCTGCCTGAAAAGTCCATAACCACCTCCTTACCAATTCCTTCCTTCCTTCTTCCATTGGCACTACAGACCACTGTGGGCTTTGGCCTGTGGAACACTGTCCTTCCATTTTTTCCTATCTGCCACCAACTCTCTCCATCTTCTCACTCCCAGCACTTGAAGATCTCTTTCCACTTCACCTGTCCTTCCGTCCGTCATCATTTAATCCAACCAGCCTTTTCCTTTGCTCGACTTTCGCAACAATAAGTTCTCTACTGGGTGGGGTTGTTAGCCCCACGACAAACCCCCAACCTGGAGGACCAGGGTATCCCTTTTTGTCTGGGTCATCACCTTTGCCCTGTCTGGCATGGGTGGCCCTACCAGTAGCATACACTACCGCCAGCATAGCTCTAAGGATCATGTGACCGCACAAGCCCAACCACTACGTCAAAGCAGGGATACCTTCGGGGGGGCGCACCAATTCCTTCCAATTAATTATTAACTTATCTTTCTGCCGCTAGACGTTACCTAATCTTAACTACTGACGGCAGTGTTAAATATGCACGATAACGAAGTGGTGTGGGAATGGCAACCAATAAGTTTTTACACTTTATACAGGAAACTGACTGATTCTTAACTTAAGCGCAGGTAAAGTTCTGTTCTAAAACTTAGGTAGATTTTATATGGCAGAAAAATTTGATTCATGGCAAGGTAAAATAAGCTTATGTTATTTGTTTCGTCAGAACGTTACCTTCTAATAAACAAACAGCAAACTATCTCGGTAGAGATTTATCTCTTCTTTAAAACATCCAGACCTGCCATGGGGTACCGGGATCTTTTCCCCTATATGCCTTCTTGGTGTGTACAGGAAACGCTTTAGCATTTAAGAAAAACCTAACAAATTTTTTAGAAGAATTTGTGGTGTTTAGTTTCCGTACTGTGCTCTCACTGAATATGACGCACCATAAAACTTCAAAATTAATGCCTGTTTAACCTAATGACCCAGTTTCATGGAAAATTTGAATGCCTAAAATTTTCAGCATTTTCTATTCGTAATAAAGAAACATGTGGGCCGGGTATCTCAGTCGGTATAGCGACTGACTACGGGCTGGAAGGTCCGGGATCGAATCCCGGTGGGGACGAGATTTTCCGCCCTTCCAGACCGGCCCTGAGGCCCACCCAGCCTCCTGTACAATGGGTACCGGATCTTTCCCGGAGGTAAAGTGCGGCCGGGGCGTGCTGCTGACCACTCACCCCCTTCTAGTGCCGCGGTCATGGAAGAGTAGAGTTATACCTCTACCCACCCTCTAGGCCACACCGGGCCTGTAACGGGATCACTTTAACTTTTTAATAAAGAAACGTACAAACTTTTGGTCTGTAAAGTAAAACAGTTTATAACTGTAGTCTATTTTATAGTAAACTAACGGCAGAAAGTGAGCCATATAAATTAATGCTGTGTGAGCCTGCCTATGAAATTTGATGTTCTCCCGGCTGTTACAATGAAAAGCGCGGTGTAGATAGACTAGCAGTATCAGCGGCTTAACTAGGTCTTCTAGCGTCCGGCTCGAATAATCACAATGACCGCCCCCAGCAGAAATTATGAACTTTACAAATAATCACGACATTTCATTCAATTTCCTTTTATTTGGCTCAGTGATTCAAAATTTATTGAGCTCAGAGAGTCAGTTTCTTTCTCTAATCATTCATTTTGCTGCTTTGGACCCTGCCGCCTGGGGCGACCTTACCACCCGCCCCTCCTTCCGCCCTCCAGCTACGTCACTCTTTAGTGTTTTTGTATAGGGCGCTAATCACCGTTTAGTCTGGAATTCTTCGAAACGTATAAATACAGTGTCCGGCAAAAATGTCGTTTCCTGCAAGGGGCCCGGTTGATTGGAAATTTCGTATTTGGCTGTAGTTTTTAAGTACGACAACATATCCTCCTGTTACTCGCAATTTATTTATTTATTTATTTTTCGTTAATGAAGACCGGGACCACCGCACTACCGTTCGCTTAAGCATCTTATTGATACAAAATTGGGTGTCTGTTAAATGAGACCGATTTTCGTGGTGTTCGCTTCAACGCAGCAGTAGCACTGCCCTCGTGTATAGGCATGTGATCTATCCAGAATGTGTCGCCCTTTGCCGACAGGTCGCAACTGACAGTGGGTTCTGGAAGTAGCATTTCATGTTGCGACTTCATTCGCCAGTTCGTGACATGAACTTCTTTGCACGACACATTCTCGCATATCAGCACCCGCAATAACATTTTAGTTGCCCAAAGTACAGGAAGTTGCCCCATTACGCAGGTTAATGTATCTTCAAGGAGAAACACCGATCATCTGGTTACGTCTCACTCTTTCTGCTCAGTTACTGTGCGGTAGAAGTAACCCATCATGCCCTTATATCCGTGTGTTTTTCAACTCTCTAATCGCTAGACGGATTTTGACGAAATTTGATATGAATTTTTATGTAATGGAGGTCACTATGGGCTTCTAGAGTACATTTTCTCTAGTCGGTAATAACTACACGGCAAGACCACAAATGTGTGAGGTTGCAGTGACACCAGCGCCAGTTCCGTAATAACGTAGTCCAAATAGGAACGATGATGATAGGGTGATAATAAAACTTATTATCCCTAATACTTTTCGTAAGAGATATAAAAATTCAAAACTCATAAGCCCGAGCAATGCATGTAAAAACTCTGTGCAATTTAATATAGTTTGCGTATGTGAATTCTGTGTACCATATTTCATATGCTAGCATAGGAAATGTGAGTGTTTTTAAGTTCATTATTAATAACGCTGTCAGTCGCTAAGGTTATATATAGCATCGTTGGTGGATAAATAATTGATTATGAAACATTGGTGAAGGTGCTGGGATAAAAACACCAGACCCTGCTCCACTTTATCCACCACAAATCTCACATATGCGGTCTGGGCTGCTATTGAAACCTGGCTTCCGCCGTGAGAAGCCGGCAACTGACTGCCCAGCGCGGTAGAAGATATTAGAAATGTGTACAAAATTGTATTAAGTAACCCTGAAAGAAAAGGCCGTTTTGGAATCCTAGACGTGTATTGTCAAATATTATTAAAACAGATCTTAAATAAATAAGGTGTGAGGGCGTTAACTACTTTAGAACAGAGCACAGGGCGACATAGGTGTATCGGAATCTTACAGGTTATTAATGTGTGTCGAATGCCTTAGAGGTGGCGCATCTGTCGTCTGTTCGATATTTTCTATGAATAAGTAAATTAGATGATTCATGCGATATAATTAATGCACGTCAAAAGTAATGATAATTTTACACACAATTTACATTGTATTTCAGTTTTGGTATGACTCAGAACAGTAAGTTGTCCTGATAAGGTCGTTAATCTCTGTTGACAAGGTGTCGCTTGCCATTGGCTAGAACCAGCGTTGTGCCGGGATATATAGACAGCGAGCTGTATTACCTACCGAGTGACGGTGCGGGGCAGAATTATTTTACCCATCTCGTATAGATGGCAGTTCAAGCAACGTATGTTTGCCCCGTACTTCGCGAACAGCTTGCAAGATAGCGGAAGCAGTGCTGCAAGTCAGTCGTGATCCATTAGTTCACTGCCCTTTTCATTCGGAGTCGAGTTATGTGTCGAGAGGCGACGGGGGGTGACGGACGGGATATCCAGCTAGCGTAACGATTCCATCAAGAAAATTACTCGCCGGGAAAAGCTAATAATCACGTGCCTTTTCCTCCCCTTCGTGGTAGTGACAGTCCACATGATTTATTGCGCTATAAAATATCATTTGTATTGCGCGTCAGAAAAGGGCTGGGTGGTGGAGAAGGGGGAGGGACATGATTAATGTAGGTAGACGGGCGGACACAATGAATACATGCACGGTATTTTGTGCTAGAGACGAGAATCGCTTAGAGAAGTGACGGTCTTTTCAAGGCTTCTTCAGTCGATTCTCGATTCAACAGTTCTTTTCAGTCTTTTGAATCTCGGTAATTGCAAGCACACTTGTATAGTGTGTGGAACATGTATAGCCGACGGGATTATGTTGATGGTCAGTTAGATATCATAACATCTGTCCGCTTTATGAATGGGTGCTTCCTACTTTATGTATCGAAGCAAACCGAAACCTTGACACTAATAATATTCAGCTGTCTGTGATAAATGTTTATATGACACACCCCAAAATGTATAGTCCGTTTGTAAGAAAATGTGAATTTTAGTGCCTCGGGAGTGTACTTTAGGATTTTGTTGAGACGTCTAGATGTGTGTAGACGTCAATTACATACAGTCGTCTGAAATCAAGTAAAGTTGATCAGAATATAGCGACTCGCTGCGGGCTGGGCGGTCCGGGGTTCAAACCCGGTGAAGGCGAGAGTTTCCTTAGCTGTCCCGACCGACTCCGAGGCCCACCAAGCCTCTTGTACAGTGGGTCCAGGATCTCTGTCCCTAGGGTACAACTGCCGTTGCGTGTCGTTAACCACCCACCCCCATCTAACGCCGAAGTTAAAGAAAGAGTACAGCTCTACCTCTGCAACCCGTCTGGGCCTTCACGTCCTGTCACAGGGCGAAATTTACCTTTTGCCTTTTACTTAAATACGCCTTATGGGAAGCGCTGTTAAAGTTTATGTAGGCCGAAACCAAGTGCTTGAGAGACAGCGCAGTACACACACATTCTCTTTTTAAAAGTCGTTGAAAGTATGAAGCTTGAAACTGTAACTGCAGCATTGGGGTCTTCACTATGTCCATTGTTAAGTGCACCAGATTAAGACAGTCCGCGTTTCCATCTTATCATTTGCGTTAAAAGCGCCTATTGGTTCGATGTGATAAAATTCATATGGTCTGTAGTTACCAGGAAGTTCTTCGTCGTGCCCACAGAGATTTAGAATTGCGCTACATCCTGAGCCGTCTAACAACACACAATGCCTTGAGCCTGTTTCTCGATAGTGCATTTTTACTCTCGTCCCACATTCTCCTCGTAGTTACCCAAGGTGGACTCCTTCCTGGATATTTTTACATCAACGTTATGAATCCAGTTCTTATCTCCCCTCTGGCATATCACGTCCTAGCAGTCTCATACTTCTTATAGTCAACACTATCAACATATGGAAGTCGTCGATGTGTGATTTGATCAGTCGCCAGTTACTTCAGCCATCGTGTACACAGACACGCACGCCTCTCCACAAATTGAGATACCAAACACGTCATACCCATACAAAGCAAGCAAAAAAACTGTAGTTTTATGCGTCTGCATATTTGTTGTATTTAGATAGGGCATTGTAAGGCACAGTTGTAGTACTAAAATTATTATTCATATCCTCCAAAACAAGCTCATATTTATACAAATAGTGCATACATTTACTTCTTATTTGTACTGGATTTGTATAGAATTTCCTTGCCTGATAAGCAGAAGTCAAGACATTACTTGAAAGACGTAGACGTAGACGGGAAGGTGATATTAAAATTGTTCGTATAGAAATAGGGAGGGTGCAGACTGGTTGTATGTGGCTCAGGTAGGATATAGCTGCTGGCTCTTGGGAGCATGGCAATATATTTGCTGGTTGCATAATAGTGGGGAATTTCTTGGCTAGCTACTGAACAATCACCTTCTGAAGAAGTAGTCTGCTCGCTTCCATGGAATTAGAGGCTGTAGGCCTATATATGTTGTCAGTCCATAATTCTTCGTCTGGACGAGATTTCCAAAGTTGAAGAAGGTTTCACTTATTTTGGAAGATAACGACTTAATAACAAATTTTCCATCAATGACATTCCCTATACTATCAGTACTGTAAAAAAAACATCTGTGTTTCTAAATTCCGACACACAGTATCCATGTGATTTAAAATTCCATTCACATTTGAACAATAATTCTTTGCGGTTCTTATGTCCTTGATCATTGGCGGAACAAACCGCATGACTGGGCATTGTTTCATCTGTATTCACTCCGTTTACAAACGCCTCCTAAGACAAGAAAAGTCATAGAATGAATGAGAAAGCCAAATATGGCTAACCATTTGTACATCTTATTCTTAATTCTTGAATACACAGAATAAGAAGAAATTGCCGGAATGTTTGATGTTAAGATACGAAGCTTCAGTTTCCACTTCTTTGCGGTCACTGCAAATTGAACCAGTTGGCACAGCAGCGCATTCCTGAACATACCATGGGGTTTCTGCGGGACAGAGATAGATTCCGTATTTGTGGTCCGTGAACCACCGTCGGCCGGCTGAGTGCTTATAATGCACCCACACGAGTCGGTGCACTTACACTTCGAAAATTACGAGTTGATGAATGCTGCGAGTTGCGATATTGTTGATGGGGTAATTCTGATGATTCCATTCCTTCTTCAAGGGTCGAAATGTCCCAGAATAATGATGAATATTACTACTTTTACTACTGCTACTACTACTACTACTACTACTACTAATAATAATAATAATAATAATAATAATAATGCTACTACTACTACTTCTACTACCACTACTACTGCCAACACCACCACCACCACTTGTTGGTCATCTACTTATCCCTGTTCCTGCTGCAAGCATGCAGGAAATAATTGTACGTGCTTAACGTGCGTCAGATTTCCACAGAAATGGGTTTGTAAATATTGCAGACTTACACTCCTGCTTTCAGTAACCTGCAGAAAGACATCTGACATATTTTACTTTAAATTTCCTTCTTTCGATACGCATTCCTTCCGCGACAACGATCTGGTCAATCATCCGACATCTGCACCCTCTGATAACTTAATTACTCACTTATTTACCTGCTTATTTACTTACTTAATTTTCTTACTAAATGTTCTTACTTACTTTACTTATTTTTTTACGTACATACTTACTAATTACTTGCTTTCTTACACACTTACTCCATGGAGCAGAGTCCTTCCTGAGAAGCATTCCGGTTCTCAGTCAAGAAATTTCCCGCATTTTATGGAACCCGAAGGTTCATTACTGCTGTTACATGTGCCCGCCACCTCTCCCTATGTTGAGCCAGATCAATCGAATCCATGCCCCCCCCCCCATCTCACTTCCTGAAGATCCATCTTAATATTATTCTCCCATCTACGCCTGAGTCTTCCAAGCGGTCTCTTTCCCTCAGGCCCCTCCCCCCAAAAGCCTGTAAGATTCTTTCCTCTTCCCCATATGTGCTACATGCTCCGACCATCTTTTTCTTCTCGGTTTGATTTGCGCTCTGAAAAGCGTCAGAATTTCAGAACACAGCCCTGTTGTATTCTGAACTTCGCCGAACGACGAGAAAGTTTCATGTACCGACGTTACTGCAGCGAACCGCAGCAGCCAGCACCCTGCAAGACATATTTCCTTCCTTGATTGTAATGCACTGCAAGGAAATGCAACGTAAGTGGTGAAGGTTGTGTTAAAAAATTTCATCTTGATCCGTTTTTTGTCAGACCTGGATCGTCGCGTGTTGTTTACACCTGAAACAACGAAACTCATTTAAACCTGTAGAGGTGGGAAGGGTTGGTGTTTAAATGAAGACCTCCTATGAGCAGCAGTTAGTACTTTGGAACTTACCGAATAAGCGCACATTGTGTGCATGATGCATGCCTGCACAGTAGACTAGAATGAAACAACTCCCTTGGCATCGTCAGGGCTGCGAACGTGGTTTATTAATGACAATGACGAATGGCACACACGTCGCAATCGCTGGCTGCTAATGAGTCCAGTTCACGGTCAGTGTGACCTTCGCAGTTAGCACCCCGCTCACCTTCCATATTTTCGCCACACAGTGCACACGTGAACCTACTGTTTGAAATCAATATTACATTGTACTTGCGTAAGCATTACGCGTTTATTTTGAATGATCGGATGTATGTTTACGGGAGAAGTGGCACATTCGTAGGGTTGTGAGCAAGCGTTCGAAGGAGTGGCCTGGCCGCTAGGAAGAACCCCATAATTTAACGGCATGTAAAAGTGTACAAATCATTACGCAGTGAAACGTTAGGGAGAATGCCGTTTCGATTTCAACATAAAGACTCCTCGAGCAAATGGACAGACATACCGCACCCACACAGCTGCAACTTTGTTGTGTCTCAGGTGCTGTGAGCTCCGATGTTTATTTTTGCGAACTTTGCAGAAGTTTTAGTTAAGTTCTTAGAATTGGATTACGGCATACTTAACAATGGTTACTGTCCTGCCAATGGTCCTTATTATTATTATTATCATCATCATCATCATCATCGTCATCTCCTTTATGCAGGGTATTTATATTTTTATTCCTGAGACAAACTATGTCCCTAGGGAGTACAGTGTTGCAGCTTTCTGTTGTTACTTTTCATGGTGCTTATATCGTTAGTTTCAGTGTTGAATCTATTGTACTTTTACATTAGTACTTTCCGAAGTATGTGTGCAGTGCCCAATACGGCTGTTTTCTGTAGTTCCTTCACTTCATGTTTTTCTGGTACGTTGCTCGCGTATTATTATTATTATTATTATTATTATGTGAGTATTTTGAGGAATAGTGTTGGAAAAAAAATTCGTCACAAGTTTAAACTCATTATTTATGCTGTGTAACAAAGTAACAAATGCACATTAAGACAAAATGTTATATCATATATTATTCACAGACATGTTTCGGTCGCTTCTGTGACCATCGGCAGGGTGTCACACAAGAGGACAAACAGTGTACAAATAATTTCACAGAATGTATAATTAAAACCACCCGATGTCACAATATCTTATGCTCTACTTTTAGTTTTATAAAGTGTCAAATTATGCTGTCGTTCAAAACAGATAAAATTGGCTGTTTTTATATTGCGGAAATTGCACAAAATATATAATTATATTGCTTTTATTCTTTAATGACACACTTATGATGGCCGCAGGAGCGACCGTAACACGTCTGTCTGTGAATAATACATAATAAAATATATTTTACTTATGTGCATTTGTTTATTACATAGTATAAACATTCTTTAATGCGCGAATATGGAACATATAAAGTTTAAACTTGTTATTTCTTCTTCATCAGAAAATACGGAATACTTGTTATGAAAGATGGTATTACAAAAATAATGATTACAGATGGCAACATCTATTTTTATGCTCCTTATGCACCTATAAATTTGTGCAAGATACAGGTCAAGTGGTTGTCAGCAGCATCTTTGCCTTTTTCTGTGTCACTAACTGTACTTAATGCTTTCCTTCGCCATACCTCCTCCTCCTCCTCATCATTTTTTTCGTCTTACATTGCACTAGAGTCCAATGCGAACTCTCGCCTCCTTAGTAGACTTCTCCCAATCAGCTCTGTTGTTTGTCCTCTCTTTCTAGTTTTTAATTTTGCATTTATTAATAACTATCCTTCGCCGTACCGTAGTCCATAAAATTGGTGCCGTTACAAGTACTGTTGCGATGTTAACAAATACCGCAAATACAAACTACATTGAGACATATTTTCCCTGTACATCAATACGCAGCAAATGTTTAAAATAATATGTTTGTTTTTATTATCCAGCGAACACAACTATATAGATGTTGTGTATTTGATGTATTGTTGACCTGCATCGTGACATATCCTTACAATAAGAACCAACAGGATCCACTCTTGACTTTCAATTTATTTCAATAATTCACCTCTATATGTTTCGAGGAGGCTTACTGCTCATCATCATGTACCCTGTATATACAGCAATTGGTATATATCATGCCTTTATGTTGGCTGGCTGTTTGCAGGGTCGGGTTGTAAGTCAACATAAACGCAGTAGCTGTATATACACAGTAGTACCTCCTGATGATGAGCAGTAAGCCTGCTCGAAACATGTAGAGGTTATTTATTGAAATAAATTGAAAGTAAATAGTGCATCCTGTTGGTTCTTATTCTACGGTTGGTATTTGGTTTATTTAATACTACTACATGTTTCGGCCGCCGAGATCAGCAAGAGATAGCTAGGAAGATCTAGGGGCAGACCAGAACATGACATAAAAGTGTACCTTAACGAAATGTGGTGGTGCCTAGATTCATTTGGCTCAAATAATGTGCTGTGGCGGAATCATGTGTGGACTGTGTGGTAAATTCTGTGGTTCCGTGAATGGCGGTTAATGACTTGACGGGTGAGTGGCTGTTCTGATGAATCACCCTTCTCGACAGTTACCTGTCTATTGCAACAACAAAAAATCCTTGCATCGAAATGAACAGAGGACTCTAGTTTAATACTAAACTGCAACGAGGAGAGTTGAGATTGGAGTTCATAAACTTGAGAGTTCTCATTTTTCCCCTGTACCTTCTTTTTGAATTACATTTCCGAAGAATCAGTATTAATTTTGTATTAAAATGAGACAGACATCAATATAAATATTTAATTGCTGTTTTGGAAACTTTAGCAGTTTTAAACTTTGCTGCATTAGGCTCTGAAACAAGACTGGGAAGATAGAGCGGTATTTGTAAAAAAAAAATAGAGGTACAATGAACTCTTTTGGGGGGGGGGGGCGGGGAAATATTAATTTGCAACGCTTTTACTGTAACTGGCTAGAAAGATTTTCAGTATCTTGATAATTCACGAAACAATAAATGAACAACGCAATTCAGATATAGCATGTATATATAGCTGATATAAACACGCATGCATATTACAATAGTCACCTGTATCTAGCCTGTCATGAACTGCGTAACCTACAACGTACTTATTCAGTACTGACGTACACGGTGTTCTTCGTGAACCATCTCTTAGACGAATACACGGCAAATGCCTTTAGCTATTGCACCCCATCGGATATTACACAAGACAGTTTGGAACATGTAAGATTTTGCTGATTCCAGACTAGTACCCACCATATATATGGAACAGTGAACTGTAGTGTTTACCCGTCAACAGCCACAAATACAATCACTATTTATGTACTTTATTTTGCAATTGTAAATACCATTTTATTGAATGGAGACTAGGGAAAGTTATTTGACAAAGATGCCTTCGGATTTTTTTCTTTTTTGCAAAGGAAAGAAAATGACCAGCCAAAAGATATTTCCAGAAATATTATTCGTAATAACAAAGAGTTTTTTTTTTAAATACTGCAGTCGTGATCGATATTATAAAAATAATCAACGTACTCTAGTTTAAATTACTGTCTGGACCAATCTGTTCTTGGTTAAAGACACAGACAACTAATTTGTATGACAGTGCTGTTTTCTTGTACAAAATTGAAATGGAATTGAATTTCTAATTCAAAACGTCTCTTCAGATTCTACTGTGATACCGACGTATGCGGTACGCGGTCTAGTTGTGACCTCTTACGATTATTAGATTTTACTAATTTTAAAATCAGATTTCCCAATAAGCCATATAACACGGTACCAGTCTCCATACTAATTCTGCAAGTGTCTGTACAAAGAGGAATTCAAAATTGTCCGCTAGTATTTTCCCAAATGTCTAGCATCCCAGTGCGACATATCTGTATCCTGCCGTTTCGGTCGCCCTTTGAAACACGGCTGGCATGGAGCGTCCACGACAATCTACCATTGCTTCGGATACAGTCATTTGTTGTTAACATTGAATTACTGCAAGCCCCCAAGGGAAGGGGGTAGAAAATGGACAGGGGGAAAGAATCAGATCGAAAAGCGACTAGGGAGAGTTGAGTTTGGAAGAGATATGTAGTGTAGTTGACAGCGTCACACACACACACACACACACACTCACTCACTCACTCACTCACTCACTCACACAGGGAATGACCGTTCGTCCAGGGCATCCCATCGCTAATTAGCATTCTCGCCACGCTTGATCGTGCAAAATAACGAGGTTGTGTTCCTGTTAGTTATGTTTTCACCTCGTGCAGTAGATATGCTGCTGTTGCTGCTGCCAGTTGGAGTAATGGAGTGGCAAGTGTTGAACGAAATTCACCATCACGATTGCATGATGATGAGATTCATTTATTTATTCAGACTGGCGTCACGCAACGAGTTAACCTCACCCTTCTATCTGTCCATATCTCCAACCCTTTTCTCTTACCTTCACCCAGTACTTTGAACTATATTAGCAGATCGTAATTTCTCAAGAGAGGGGAAATGAAAGATGATCGTTCCTGTCAAAAGACGCTGAACTGAAAAAGAAAATGTCAGATCGCTGTAATTAGAATACAGAGCTCTCTTAATTGTTAAAAATGAAATAGAAACAAGATTGAATGCGACACGCAACAGAAAGTTCTAAACAGTTTTGACCGGAAAATATGATATAGTCTGAGACTGTTATTGCACTTGCAAAATAAGATTCGATGACAACAAAGTTTATACGAACTCCTGAGTCGTACATGCAAGATGTCGACGTTTCAGAATATTGTTCCAGCGTTGCCTTCAGTGCCTGAGAAAAACAGCGAGGAGTTTTAGTCACGATATGGAGCATCTGAGTCGATATTCGAGCTGTGAAGTGCGCAAATGTATGTCAAGGTTGCTGATTATTTCACTGGGGTACTTTGTAGAATTTATAAGGAATATTATACAAATTTGTGTTTGCACCAAATTATCTCCTTGTTAATACAGAAATTGGGAGTATGTGTTTTATCTGTCTTAACTGATACGCACCCTAGCTGACAGCCAGTTGTTCATTCATGCTACTTTTTTAAATAACATGCAAAATTTTCAGTAATTTTCTTGGCTTTGAATGTTAATTCATTGCAGCTCTTTTCGTTTCCTTGCGTTATATTGTGAAGATTTTTACACTAGTGCCCCTGTTATGCTCATTGTACGTATATTTTATGTGAAATTAAGTTTTATAATCTCTACTGAAGTCTTACAGTGTCTGCTAGAGCTTTCATTTTCATTGCTCAAAATACTCTTTAACATGCCTTATCACAAATTAATCATCCAAGGGGATGAATATAAACTAATTACTTAGAGGCGCGCACCGTCAGTCCCCCCGGCATTTCTAATGGGGTTCTCAGGCTTTGGAACACATACGTGACACGGTGTTCCACATTTCGAAAACTCAGAATGTATTTTTATAATCGGTCCGAGCAGGTTTATCTTCCTCGGCTTTTTCAGGATACCCGTATTTCCAGCCACGAAATCAACCATGTCTCCTTAGACCAGATCAGATATTTTTGACGTTTTTATAACACCTTGTGACCGCCTACGAAAGTGTAATAGTAAAATCAATTAATAATTAATACGTATGAATAGCGTACGCTGTGGGAATTTCTTGTAATAATCTTCACATTTTCATTTAAGAAGTTTAACACTTTGTAGAGGACGTGTTCCACGTGTTACTCGTTACGTCTCAGCATTCGGTATTGGAACATAATGTATAGTCGTGACATATAAAATAGAATTGTTAGGACTATTACAGTTTGGAATGTCCGTTGACCTGCAATTTAGGCCTGCATTTTATGTGTGCTTTCGTTGTTATGAGTATTATAAACAACTGACAGATTCTGGTGAAATTGTGTAGCTTATCAACAACATTTAGGGGGACCGCGGTAACACAGTGGTTAAGGTGCTGTGCTACAAATCGGAAGGTTGCTGGTTCGATTTACATGGGTTTCCTGAAATGAGCCCGCTGGAAAGAGTACCATCGAGACCCACAGTAAGAAGGTACCTGGATGTGCTATAGCGCCCCCCCCCCTCCCATTTGCACCAGATTCGTTTTACATCCGAATAAACAGATGATTAGTATGAATTTCAATTTAAGCTGGTGACAGACGGGTTCCTGAACCGGTTAAGCTGTTGATCGTCTTGTCCCACGGTGGCGTCTCCCCAACATTTCTTCTTCAGAGAACCTCCTAAAAGAATTTGTTACATCCCGAGGAACCCCTTCCCAGGTATATCTTCAGAGACCAGACTACAAAGAGGCAATTGGCAGTACACTGAGATTACTCCAGTATTGCCTGTTGCCGTACAAAAAAAAATCCCTCAGTACTTCTGTGGATATGCCGAATTGTAAACGGTACTTCAGAATTTATTCCACAATTTATCGCGGAGCCCGTTACGATGTTCGAAGCAACACCGGTTGGGAAACTGTTTTACGGCAAAATTTGCATACATTGAAGCAGAACTCTATCTCATGAGTTAATAAGAACTCCAGTTTTACCTTACAGAAGGATCCTGGATCCCCAAGTACTAAGACTTCCCTGTAAGGAAATAATGCCTGTTTGTTCTGAGACTCTTACGAAACAGAGAAGTACATCCTGTGGGAACAAATATAGAATTCTTAAGTATTGAGGAAGGTATTCCATGCGTAATCTTGAGGAGAATATTTGGACCTAGGAGGGACGAGGTAACGGGGGAATGGAGGAGATTGCATAACGAGGAGCTAAATGATCTGTACTCCTCACCCAATATTGTGCGGGTGATAAAATCGAGAAGA
>Ga0123354_10004244_pt1 | contig 20226 bp, 15 predicted proteins | sample TergutLab28metaG_2_FD_97872 | JGI IMG/M metagenome (GOLD analysis project Ga0123354, IMG submission 97872) | Labiotermes labralis P4 segment gut microbial communities from Petit-Saut dam, French Guiana - Lab288 P4 | ecosystem: Host-associated > Arthropoda: Insects > Digestive system > Gut ...
AATGGTTTGTGTCAGCGTGGAAGACAATGGGGTAGGGCGTACTTATGCTAAAGAAAACCCGCAGTTGCACAGTTCAAAACAGGGACTCTCCATTCTCAACCGGCAAATAGAAATCTACAACCGCTTCAACCACGAGAAAATTAATTGTCAAGTAGAAGATTTGCTGAAAGACGGAAAACCCTCCGGCACACGTTTCACGGTCGAAGTGCCGAGAGAGTTTATATATTTAATCTGAAAAGAATTAACAAAAACTTATTTTTTAGCGGGTTGAAACGAAATTTTTTGTACCTTTGCCCGCCATAGCTAATTAATTATTGATGGAAACAGTCTTAATAAAAGCAGTACAATTAATTTTAAGTTTATCAATTCTTGTGATCATTCATGAATGTGGTCACTTTTTCTTTGCCCGTTTTTTCAAAGTGCGGGTTGAAAAATTCTACTTGTTTTTTAATCCATGGTTTAGTTTGTATAAATATAAGCCACAAGGAAGTGAAACTGAATATGGCATCGGCTGGTTGCCGTTGGGAGGATATGTGAAAATTTCAGGCATGCTTGACGAAAGCATGGACAAGGAAGCGTTGGCTCAACCTCCGAAACCGTGGGAATTTCGGGTGAAACCTGCTTGGCAACGGCTGCTTATTATGGTCGGCGGTGTAGTGATGAACTTCATTCTGGCGTTTTTCATTTATTCGATGATGGCATACGCTTGGGGTGAAGAATATTTGCCGATGAAAAATGTGAAAATGGGCTATGCTTTTAATGAAGTTACCTTAAAAGCCGGTTTTCAAACCGGTGATATTCCACTAACTGCCGATAACGTTCCATTGGAGTTTATGGATGGGAAAACGATTTTCTCCATTGTAAACGCGAAAGAAGTGACCGTATTGCGGAACGGAGAAGAAGTTACGATTCATCTCCCGTCTGATTTTAATAAAATAGTATTTGATAAAAATACGAATTTTGAGGCGCGTTTCCCTTTTGTCGTTTTGGAGGTAACGAATGGAAGCCCAGCCTTGAAAGCCGGTTTAATGAACGGAGACAGTATTGTAGGCGTAAACGAAAACAAGAATTTATCCACTTTTGAAATTCAACAAATGCTTGCTGAAAACAAAGGAAGTCAAATCAATTTGGATGTTTACCGGAACAATCAATTGCTGTCGATTCCGATTACTCCGAATGAAATTGGTAAGATAGGAGTTGCTCTAAAGCCGATTAATGAATTTTATAAAACGATACAGGTTCATTACAACTTCTTCACTTCAATTCCCGCCGGCATAAAAATGGGAATAAATACAATCAAAATGTATTTAAGCCAGTTCAAATTTGTTTTTTCCAAAGAAGGCGCCCAAAATTTGGGAGGGTTTGGAGCCATCGGCAACCTTTTCCCTGCTAAATGGTATTGGCCTTCTTTTTGGCAAATGACCGCTTTCTTATCCATTATATTAGGAGTAATGAATATAATCCCTATTCCCGCTTTGGATGGCGGACACGTCATGTTTCTGCTGTATGAAGTGATTACCGGTCGCAAACCGAATGACAAATTCATGGAATACGCTCAAATTGCAGGGATGATTTTAATTTTCGCATTGATCTTATACGCCAACGGAAATGATTTATTTCGATGGTTGAGCCATCGGTAAATTTTTTGAACGAAACGAATGGGTCAAGGTGAAGTCTTTGATTAAAACCGTCATTCCGGGATTGACTTCAGGAAAATAAATGGAACCGTATAATTTTTTAGCTTGTTTTCCCTGACGGATATCAAGATAAGTAACAAACAAACCGTTGCGGCTAATGGTGTCGCGTTTTACAAATGCTGTGTCGAGACACTGAACGCACAAAGTAACTACCGGGCGAAGGGAAGAAGAAACGCCCAATATATTGAATCGTAATTCATACGAACCTCCGTAACGATTCAAAACGGTATCCGCCTTATAACTATAGGCATTGTTCAGTAAATCGCTCGATTTTAGTAAAATGTTTTCTTTATCTACCGGTAGAAGTATTTGGTCGGCGCTGATAGCGTGTAGTATCGGAGACTTCCCGTCCTGCTTTCTTAATTTTTCCAAATCCTGAGTAAAACGCTTACTGACATTCTCATTGATTTTGAAATATTTTTCCAAATGACCGGAATACCATGCCAACGAAGTGTCCAAAACAGCTTCCGTGATTTTATGTTTTTTCAGAACTGAATTTAACAACTCTTGCTTGCGAGCCGAGTCGGAAGAAAAAGTTGCGTAATTAGCGTTAATTTCCGCTTCGGATAAATAGACGTCATACAATACCTTTTCCATTTTTTCTTCGGAAAGGACATTCGAAGGACGATTACTACAAGCAGAAAAAAGAAACGTCAAAAAAAGGAACGAGATGATTGGACTAACTTTCAACTTCCTGTTTTTCAAAACTTAATGATAATGTTTTTCTAAAAAACAACAACAATACAACAATCCCGACGCTAATGGAGGCGTCGGCTAAATTGAAAATGTAACGGAAAAATTCAAATCCACTACCACCTATCCAAGGTATCCATGAGGGCCATCTAAAGCTAAACAGTGGGAAATAAAACATATCAACGACTTCTCCATGCAGCCAGCTTCCATACCCGCCTTCGGGCGGAAAAAGAGTTGCAATGTGCATAGGGGTGCTTTCACTGAAAATTACGCCGTAAAACACGCTGTCTATGATGTTTCCTACCGCTCCGGCAAAAATCATCGAAACCAGAATAATGTAGCTTAACTTAAATCCATTCCGGATTAGCAGATAAATATAATAAGCGATAGCAATGGAAGCGACTATCCGGAATATTGTCAGGAATATTTTACCGAATACTTCAATTCCCATTGCCATACCTTTATTTTCGATGAACCGGATATGAAACCATGAAGTTATCTGCATATCATCTCCCAATGCAAAATGAGTCTTAACCCAAATTTTAATAATTTGGTCAACCAGGAGAATCAGCAGAATTACTGCAATTGCACCAAAAGCTTTTTTAGTTGCCGTCATTGTTTTTGACTTTGCTTTGCCTCGATGCTTAAGGTAGCATGAGGAACGGCGCGAAGCCTTTCTTTGGGTATTAACTTACCTGTTTCGCGACAAATTCCATACGTTTTGTTCTCAATGCGAATCAGCGCCGCTTGTAAACTTTGAATAAATTTCATTTGCCGTTGAGCCAAGCGACCGGCTTCTTCTTTCGATAAGGTTGAGGCTCCTTCTTCCAACACCTTGAATGTAGGTGAAGTGTCGGTTACATCATTACCGTCGGCATTCATAATGGATGCTTTAAGCAATTCATAGTCACGTTTAGCTGCTTCTAACTTTTCCATAATTATGGCGCGAAACTCTTCCAATTCTGCATCCGAATATTTTGTCTTTTCACTCATTGTACGATAATTTTATAAATCAAAAAAATTGTTCAAAAGTAGTATATTTATTTCAAAGTGACAAACGATTTTCCTATTATTATGATAATCGCTCAATTTGAACTAACAATTGGAAATCATCATCCAAATCAATCAATTCCCCTTCGGTTAAATCCGTTACTGTAATCTCTTTGGCAAGAACCTGATTGGCAATGTAATGCTTAAATGTTTCCACAGCTTCATCCATACGTGCATCCGACCGGAGGGTTACCCGTATTTTATCCGTAATTTCAAAACCGTGCGCTTTCCGCAAGTTCTGAATGCGGTTGATTAATTCGCGCGACAGTCCTTCTTTCTTCAACTCATCGGTGACCGTAATATCGAGCGCAACCGTCAGTTTTCCGTCGTTGGCTACCAACCATCCGGGAATATCTTCCGAAATAATTTCCACATCAGCCAAGTCAATCGTAATTTTTTCTCCTGCAACATCAGGCAAAGTATAAACCCCATCTTCTTCAAACGCCACAATATCTTGTTGAGAAATATCTTGTAATAACGACGCCACAAGTTTCATGTTTTTACCACATTTAGGTCCTAACTTTTTAAAATCAGGTTTTATTCGACGGGCGACAAAAATTGAAGAAGGATCTAACAAACCAATCTCTTTTACGTTAACTTCATTACAGATGATGTCATTCACATACGATATGCTTTCTTTCAACTTATCGTCGGCGGGAATTTTCATATCTTGAAGAGGCTGTCTTACTTTTATACCCGCTTTCCGCCTTAATGCCAGCACCATCGAAGAAATTTGCTGCGCTATCTGCATCCTTTCTTCCAAGGTGGTATTTATCTTTTTTTCATTTGCCTCGGGATAATTCGTCAAATGGACGCTAACCCCCTGTGGGATTAAATCCATATAAAGTTTATCCGAATAAAACGGCGCAATCGGAGCCATCAATTGGGCGACTGTCTTCAAACAAGTATATAAAGTTTGATACGCCGAAAGTTTATCACTGTTCATTTCTCCTCCCCAGAAACGTTTCCGGTTCAAACGAACATACCAATTACTCAAATGGTCGTTGACGAAATCGCTGATTGCACGCCCTGCTTTGGTTGGCTCGTAATTAGCGTAATCTTCATCGGTTTCCTTGATTAATGAGTTTAATAAAGACAATATCCATCGGTCGATTTCAGGACGTTCTTCCCAAGACACCTCCTTTTCATCTCCTTTGAATCCGTCCACATTGGCATATAAAGCGAAGAATGAATAGGTGTTATAAAGCGTTCCGAAAAATTTTCGCTTGACTTCTTCAATTCCTTCCGAATCAAATTTTAAGTTGTCCCAAGGGCTGGCATTCGTAATCATGTACCAGCGCAACGGATCGGAACCGTGAATGGCGATTGTTTCGAACGGATCGACGGCGTTTCCCAACCGTTTCGACATCTTGTTTCCATTTTTATCCAAGACCAATCCGTTGGAAACTACGTTTTTGAACGAAACGCTATCGAAAATCATCACAGCAATGGCATGAAGGGTGAAAAACCATCCGCGCGTCTGGTCAACGCCTTCGGCAATGAAATCCGCAGGGAAATAATTTCCAGATTCAAAAAGTTCTTTATTTTCAAACGGGTAATGAATTTGAGCATAAGGCATTGCACCCGAATCAAACCAAACGTCAATCAAATCAGGTTCGCGTTTCATCGGTTTGCCCGATGGCGAAACCAACACAATCCGGTCAACGTAGGGGCGGTGCAAATCAATATTTTTTACGGAATAATTTTCTTCCGAATAATCGCCCGGTTTTACATTCTTGAAAGGATTTGTTTTCATAAATCCTTTTTCGACCGACCGGTTGATTTCGTGAATCAATTCTTCAACCGAGCCGATGCATAGTTCTTCCGAGCCATCTTCCGTGCGCCAAATCGGAAGAGGCGTTCCCCAATAACGTGAACGCGATAAATTCCAATCCTGCAAGTTCTCCAGCCATTTACCAAAACGTCCGATCCCCGTCGATTGCGGTTTCCAATGGATGGTTTCATTCAATTCATACATCCTTTCTTTACAAGCCGTTGAACGAATAAACCAACTATCCAGCGGATAATACAATACCGGCTTATCAGTGCGCCAGCAATGCGGATAATTATGCGTATGCTTTTCAATTTTGAATGCCTTGTTTTGCTGTTTCAACATCACGGAGAGGTCGATATCCAATGTAGTTTCGGGAGTTTCCAAATGGTCCGGAATATAATCATTCTTCACATACCTGCCTGCATATTCCGAATAAAGCGGAATATTTACCGAGGTTTGAAGAAAATTAGAATCCAAATCGGTTAAGGCGTAATATTTTCCGGTCAGATCGACCATTGGACGGCGGTTTCCGTCTTTATCAATCAGCATCAGCGGAGGAACGCCGTTAGCGCGGGCAACACGATCGTCGTCGGCTCCGAACGTCGGAGCGATGTGAACAATTCCGGTGCCGTCTTCGGTGGTCACGAAATCGCCGGTGATTACGCGAAAAGCGCCTTCTCCCGGATTCACCCAAGGAATCAACGGTTCATATTCAATTCCCGCCAGATCCGCTCCTTTCCATGAATGAACCACTTTATAAGGGATTAATTTATCGCCGGTGTTATAATCATTTAAATCCAATTCCTCAGCTTTCGGATTGAAATGCGACGCAACTAAATCCTTAGCCAGAACAGCCGTCATCGGACTTCCCGTATAGGGATTGAACGACTGAACGGCAACATATTCAATATTTGGTCCAACGCAAAGCGCCGTATTGGAAGGCAATGTCCAGGGGGTTGTTGTCCATGCGAGGAAAAAAGCGTCTCCGAAACCGGACATTTCAGGCAGCGGATTTTTAATTTTAAATTGCGCCACGCAGGTGGTATCTTTCACATCCCGGTAACACCCCGGTTGATTGAGTTCGTGGGTGCTTAATCCGGTTCCGGCTGCAGGAGAATAAGGCTGTATCGTATATCCTTTATATAGTAAACCTTTATTATATAATTGTTTGAGTAAATACCAGAGTGTTTCGACGTAGCGGTTATCGTAGGTAATATATGGATTATTCATGTCCACCCAATATCCCATTTTCTGGGTTAAATCTTCCCATTCTTTGGTATATTTCATCACATCCTTGCGACACGCGGCGTTGTATTCTTCCACGGAAATTTTTTTCCCAATATCTTCTTTGGTGATATTCAGCGCTTTTTCGACTCCTAATTCTACCGGAAGACCATGAGTATCCCATCCCGCTTTCCGTTTCACCTGAAAACCTTTCATTGTTTTGTAGCGGCAGAAAATGTCTTTGATGCATCGGGCGATTACGTGGTGAATTCCCGGCATACCATTGGCGGAAGGGGGACCTTCATAAAAAATAAAAGATGGTGAATTTTCCCTGATTGCTATGCTTTTATGAAAAATATCCTCGTCTATCCAATGCTTTAAAACTTCCTGATTAATACCGGATAAATCCAATTTGTTGTACTCGGCAAATCGCTTACTCATATTTCAAAATTAAAAAAACGGCACAAAGGTAGCGATTTTTATTCAATTATAAAAGGGACGGTGGAGAAGTGTGTGCGTATATACAAGAAAAAGGGAATTCTCACGAACTCCCTAATCCAATCTTTGTTAACCTTAAATCTAATACTATTATGAAAAAACCACAGTACAAAAGTACAACATTTCTCCTATATCCACCAAATTATTTTCGATAAATAGTGTTAAACTTTCTCTATTTTACTATTAATAATCTTTAAATACTGTATTCGTAACATTTATTAAACCTTAACTGACAGATTTTAATGTATCTAAAGCTATCATTAATTCTTCATCGGTAGGAGTTACGACCACCTTTACTCGTGAATCATCGGCGCTGATAACCGCTTCGATACCCCGAGCGTTTTTGTTTTTTTCTTCATCCAAATTAATTCCTAAAAACTCCATGCCTTCACAAGCGGCGGAACGGGTTGACCATTGATTTTCTCCAACGCCGCCGGTGAACACCAATAGGTCGATGCCGCCCAATGCTGCGGCATAAGCGCCGATGTATTTTTTTATTCGATAGTTATACGTTTTTAATGCCAATGCCGCCCGTTTATCGCCGTTTTGGATAGCTGCATCAATTTCACGCATGTCCGACGAAACGCCGGAAATACCCAAAATACCGCTGTATTTGTTCACAATCGTCGAAATAGCTTGCGAGCCAACATTTTCTTTTTCCATAATATACGTGAGTATGCCTGCATCGACATCACCGCTCCGAGTGCCCATTAGCAAACCTTCGACAGGAGTCATTCCCATGGATGTATCTATCGAGCATCCGTTTTTGATTGCGGTAGCTGAAGCTCCATTCCCGATATGGCAAGTAATGATTTTTTGTTTTTCGTATGGGACATTTAAAAAACGACAGGCTTGTTCGGAAACGTACCGGTGGCTTGTTCCGTGAAATCCATACCGGCGAATCGCATATTTTTCGTAAAGCGAATAAGGAAGTCCATACAAATATGCGTAATCCGGCATGGTTTGATGAAACGCCGTATCAAAAACCGCTACTTGAGGTATATTCGGCAGTAGTTCTTTAATTGCTAATATTCCTTTTAAATTCGGTGGATTATGCAAAGGAGCCAATTCAATACATTCGGTGATTTTTTGGATGACTTCATCCGTTATCAGAACGCTGGAATTAAATTTTTCTCCTCCGTGAACAACACGGTGTCCTACCGCGTCTATTTCGTCGAGTGATTGAATGCATCCGTATTTCTTACTGGTGATAACTCCAAGTATGTATTCGATACCCGCTTGATGTTCCAAAATTTCCCCTTCCAAAATCACTTTATTCCCGTTGGGCAACGTCAATTTAAGAAAAGAACCGTTCAGTCCGATTTTTTCAACGCCGCCTTGCGCTAAAACGCTTGGGGTGTCCATATTCAACAGTTTATATTTGATGGAAGAACTGCCGCAATTTAATACTAATATTCGTTTCATATTGATTTATTCATAAAAAAAGGGATTAGGACATACGATTTTATCATTCTCATAAATGAAGAATCCTTTTCCGGTTTGCGTTCCTAATTGTTTTGTTCGGAAAAGCCTCCAAATAATAGGGTTGGGTTTATATCTTTTATCCCCATATTCATTAAACATATCTTCCATCAAATCAATCAATTTTTCAATACCGATGATATCAGCTATTTGAAAAATACCTAATCGCATCCCATAGTCAACCAGCATCAGGCGGTTGATATCCTCCATTTTTGCAATATTTTCCATTACCATTTGGCAGGCTTCATTTAAAAGAACGATAATTAGCCTCATGCTGACTAAACCATTGCTTTCATGAACATTAATGCTTTCATATTTAATTAATTTGGCAAGTAGAAGCACTTTATTATATACATCTTCGGAAGTGTAAGCTCCTTTGACTATCTCCAACAGTTTAGCGTCGGGATGGGCAATCGGAAAGTGAAGACTGATGCATCGATCCTTATATTTTAATCCGGATGCCAATTCACTGATAACTACACTTGTGGCATTAGTAGCGATGATTGCATCGGGCGACACTACTTGTTCTATTCTTTCAAAGGCTTTTTTACGGAGTTGAGTGTCTCGTCCTTTTTCCGTATCATAACGAATGCATTCAATCACAAAATCACAGCCTTTTAAGTCGGAATAGTCAACGCTTCCTCTGATTCGTCCCAGAATCGTTTTCTTTTCCAAAGGAGTTAATCCCCAGTTTTCAATTCGCTCATCGAACCCTATACTGAGCCTTTTAAAGCAAAAATCGATTCGTTCCTGGTTGATTTCTATGAATGTTACATCCAATCCTGCAGAAGAAGTTAACCGGATAATATCCCGTCCTTCCCTGCCGGCTCCTACAACGCCGATTCTGGAAAATAGCGTTTTTTTCTTGTGTTTAAGTGATAGCCCGAAGGGTTCAATTGGTTCAATAATTGTTTCTGACATAAATAGCTATTTATTATGTATGGATCGATATTTATTTGATTCCTATCGCTTGATTCGCACAGATGGCAACCATTTTGTAGATGTCATCGACAGAGCAACCTCGCGAGAGGTCGTTAACCGGAGCAGCCATTCCTTGCAGAATAGGTCCTATCGCATCGGCATTTCCCAATCGCTGAACTAATTTATAAGCAATATTTCCACATTCCAGATTCGGAAAAATCAGAACATTCGCTTTGCCTGCTACCGAACTTTCGGGCGCTTTGCTTCTTCCAATCGAAGGAACTAATGCTGCATCTGCTTGTAGCTCTCCGTCAATCAATAAATCAGGAGCCATTTCTTTTGCAATCCGAGTCGCTTCGATTACTTTGTTTACTAACTCATTCTGGGCGCTCCCTTTGGTTGAGAAGCTCAACATGGATACGCGGGGTTCAACGCCAACCAATGTCCGGGTGGTGTGGGCTGTGGTTACCGCAATTTCAGCCAATTCTTTGGCAGTCGGATCGGGTAAGACTGCACAATCGGCGAAAACTAAAATGCCTTCCGTTCCATACGAATGGTCTTGCACGAACATCAGAAATGCACCTGACACAACACTAATATCCGGACTTGTTTTAACAATTTGAAAAGCAGGGCGTAATACATCGGTAGTCGTGTTGCGAGCGCCGGCAATTTCGCCATCCGCATCTCCGCTTTTTATCATTAAGCAGCCCAAATACAAGGGCTTTTCTACTAATATCCGAGCTTGTTCATGAGTTACTCCTTTTTTTTCACGTAATTCAAACAGCAGATTTGCATAAACTCCTTTTTTGGGATGGTTGAGCGGGTCAATAATGGTTGCTTCGTCGATATGAGATAAGTGGTATTGTTCGGCTAAATTCTTTATTTTTGACGGGTTGCCAATTAAAATAATATCCGCGACTTTATCTTCCAATAAACGGTCGGCGGCGTAAAGCGTGCGCTCTTCATCTCCTTCAGGTAGCACAATCCGTTGCCTTTTTGCTTGAGCGCGCTTGATAATGTCTTGTATCAAAGTCATAAATAATTACAAATATAAAATAAAAATTAGGGGTAGTTTGGTTTTGCAAAGTTAACTAAAAATTGTAATATGGAGATGACAAAATCAATATATTTTTTTCATATTTGGAATGTGAATTATTTTTTAGTTATAAAATTCTTTTTCACTTCATATTTTGCAATATCAAGTTGCCAAAAATTTTCTTTGGATGTTGCCTCAAACCCCAAATTTTTATAGTGGTCGCGTACCATTTCGTTTTTTTGCGAAGGAATATATTCTCCGTTTATATGGTCGTAACCGTTCGATTTCGCCAATTCTACCATGGAATTTAATGTATAGTCTTCCATTCCTCGCTTTAACACTCGACAACTCATAAACCAAGTGTCGATAAATAAAGTTTTGTTGTCTTTCTTTTCCAATATGATGGCGCAAATTAAACCGTTGTCGCCGAATTTGTCTTCCAGCGTGAATGATAGTGTGAAGTATTTATCCGACTGTGCAATACGCTTTACGTCCTCCTCCGTATATCTTACCGTTCTCAAATTGAATTGGTTGGAACGCTGAGAAAGTTGAGCGATACGGGGAATGGAAAAATCATCAAAAGGTTTCGTGTCTGAAATCATATTCAGGCTTTTCAGAAAATCGTCTTCGTTGGTAAACGATTCCTGAAAAACAACTCGTTCCGCTTCTTTTTGATACTGTTCGGTACGCTTGGCATCTTCGCCGGAGTAAGAAACGGTCTCAAATAAATTCAATCCGTACAGATAATCGAGATAAAGCGCAGGGTCATCAGGCAGTTCCGGAACGGTTATTTGCGGGATATTTTCGCGAACGATGTTCCGTTCAAACGGATTATCATCCACAAAAACCATCGAATCAAAACCAATATTGAGTATTCGTTGAATTTTTCGGATATTATCAGCCTTATTATCCCAATTCGCTATAAAAACGGCAATATCAGTCAGGCGAAGCGCCATGTCGGGATGTTTTTCAAATGGCTCTTTGGCGATTGATTCGGTATTCTTGCTGCATACGGCGACAATTATTCCGCGTTGTTGCAACTTTTTTACCCAATGCTGAAATTCGGTAAATGCTTTACCTATACCCAACAAGCCAATTTGAATATTTTCTAATCCGTCGTCTCCAATCACTCCGCCCCACACCGTATTATCCAAATCAAGTATAATACATTTCTTAAAATTACCTTGAAAAGCCGCAATAATTTGTACCACCGCCTGAGCAAGATAAGGCAAAGCATCAATGCTTACTACCATTTCAGTATTGGTGTAAATGGCAGGCGACCAAAACTTTTCTCTTCCGACAGTATTTTGAATGGTACTTAAATCGCAGATGTACAGATTACTCGTTTGCACGGCAAGTTCTTGCAACAGAAAATTTAATTTGCGAAGCTGAAAAATAAAAGACGATTCGACCTTATTGGCATATTGTCCAAAAACACGATCGTCTTCTTCGGTAAAATTGCAAAAGATAATTTTCGCACTTGTTTTTGCATGTAAAGCCCAAAGCCATTGTTCAATATGTGTTCTGTTTTCTTCTGCAAATCGATGACGACCGTCCATTGCAGTCTTGTTATATTTTTGCAATAACTTATGGCTTGATTGGAAAATGAGTACAATATCAGGTGAAAACTCGTAGAGTTCCGACGTAAGGTCTAAAATTTGACGGTCGATTTGATTAAAATCCGCTTCAAAGATTTCCAGATTCAGTGAATTTTCCACGCCCATACCTTTGATTGCCTGCGCCACAAATTGCGTAGCGCTATCGCCAAGTATTGCCAATCGAATAGTTTTAAACCCGTCAACCGATTTTTTTAAGTTCTTTTTTAAAAGGGAAAAGTCGATCATATTTTTATTTTTTCATTCAATTTATATATCACACCTTATCTTATCACCATGATTTTAGTCACAACTCCCTTGTCGCCCGCTGGAGTAGCGGCGAAAACGAGATATATTCCGGCTTTGACTATTGCTCCGGTTCGGCTGACACAATTCCAAACGTATTGTCCCCCCATTGAAACGCCTTCCTGAATTAAATTGCCGGCTATATCGGTAATTTTTACTGTTGAATTTTGCATCAGTCCGGTGATTACGACTTGACTGTTGCTTGCCGGTCTAACCGGATTCGGATAAGCATAAACGTTGGAATAATTAGGTTTCCCTGCTATTGCTTCGCTTTGATAGGAACATAATCCCATGTCTGTTCCTATAAATATTTCACCCGTTTGATTGTTGATAGCTATTGAATTAACGTTATCGGACAACAAATAACTATTCTCCGCCGTATAGTTTTCGACTTGAGTTTCCGTACCACTGGACTGATCAATGACAAAGACTCCCGAACCGGCGGTTCCCATCCATTTGCGATTTCCGCCGTCAACGGCAATAGCTGTAACTTTCTGTCCTTCCAGAGGACGATATCCTTGACCGTATTGATCGCTTGAAATGATTCGGTTACAAGTTCCACGATTTACTTGGTCCATCGAAGTGAAGTAAATGGGTCCATTGTCGGTACCTACCCAAATAATTCCGTTCTGATCTTCTGCCATTGCAAGGTAAGCGGTAGCATTGATAGAAATTCCTTGCTGATCGACAAAATTGCCGGAAAAGGCGTATTGATCGTCGGAACTATCTCCAATGGTTCCATTCTCATCGAGTACCATTATCCCGGCTCCTGTTCCCCGAAAGAAATTAAACCACTTCTGATTGGAACTACTGATTAGAATTTTGTCCGGATCGGAAGAAGCCAAAGGCTGATAAAAAAAGTTTTTCCAACTGCTCAGTCCTAAAAAAATTGATAAACCGTTGACAACACCCCCGTTCACCATGTACAAATTATTGTTTTTATCAAAAACTAATCCATCTACGCGTATGAATCTGTTACTGCCGGGAACCGCTGTTTGTAAGCTGCTGTTGGAATCGGAATACAATTGAACAAATTCGTTATTTTTAAATTCATACAAACCTTCGCCCCAACTACCTACAAAATAATGCATCGGATCCTGCGGGTCGATCGCTGACGACATCAAATCAAGGCAGGGAAGTCCGGTTTGTGCGGATATTGAATCTTCATTAAAGTTATACCATTGCCCATTTTCATACACCATTAAAGTTCCCGGATTATTGAGTCGGTTGGCGCCTTTTCCGCCGCCGGTTACTATCAGCTTATTCGCTGCAAAAGTCATATACGCATTCAGATTTCTTTTGGGACTGTTCACTTTTATTTCCGATACCGTCACATTGTAGGTGGAAGAATTGGGCTGCTTGGTAAAACCCGTTAATCCATCTACGCCGGAAGCCAGCCAATATTGATTATTTGAGTTGATGCAATCTATGAAATAAGCCGAAAAAGGAACGTTAATAGAATTTGTAAAATCAGAGAAAAAATACGTATTCGCACTTGTCAAAACGACTAACTGTCCATTAAGAACTTTAGCATACCGGACATCATTGAATCCTATGGATTGCATGGAGCCATCCGAAGATTTGTAAAATACCATATTATTATAAACAACTACCGGTTGATCATTGAAGAACATCACTTGATTAGCAGCCGTGAAAGTTGCGGTTATGTCATCTGCCGGCGTCCATTTCGCATAATCCAATAAATTGTCGGTAATAAGTCCTTTTATAATTCCGTTTGCCGTAGCTGCATACAGATAGTTGCCTTCCTGACACACCGATCGCGTAACTATTCCTTGACAGTACGTGCCTTTTATCTCTTTCTTTTTTACGTCGATGACCACTATTCCGAAAGCGGTCGAAAGATAAGCGTAATCGCCTACTATTTCCAAATTATACACTGTTTTATCCTGAATCGTAGGATCATCCTTTATGAAAGAAAGATTATATACATCATTTTCTCCCATGAAAATATCAATATTGGCATTGGTATAAACCAGAATTAATGCGTTTGCATCCTGATGATACGCCATGAACTGGATATCCGAATCATGCAATCCATTTAGATTTGAATAGGTTTTTATTTCACCGTCGTCCTTATTATAAGACAATAGGGAACCGTCATAAACTCCAAACACTAAATTTGGAGTTTCAGCTACAATAGTTGCCTGGTAATACGCCATATAAATTTTCCATTTGCCCACTTGCGCCTGAATATTCCACACAAGAAACAAACCCAAGCAAAGCAATCCGATCTTATATTTTTTGTTTCGCATCGATCAACTGTTTTAACTTTTTTATCGCTTCAGCGCGATGGCTGATTGAATTTTTCACTTCGGCTTTCATTTCAGCAAAAGATTGCGTATAGCCTTTGGGAACAAATATCGGGTCATAACCGAAACCTTCGTCTCCTCTTGCTTCACGAATAATTGTTCCGTCAACGCATCCATCCATAAGATATTCCTCTTCTCCGACGAGCAAAGCGATAACGGTACGAAAGCGAGCCGATCGATCCGTTTCATTTTGCAATTCAGAAAGCGCTTTACTCATATTGGCTTTCGGATCTTTTGCTTCTCCGGCATAACGAGCCGAATAGACGCCGGGCGCATTATGAAGCGCTTTTATCTCCAATCCGGTATCATCGGCGAAGCAATCGTATCCATACTTTTTTTTTACATGCCGGGCTTTCAGCAAGGCATTTCCTTCCAACGTATCGGCAGTTTCGGGTATATCCTCGAAACAACCAATATCTTTCAGAGATAACACACGGAAAGCGGCGCCTATAATTTCTCTAACTTCCGTTAATTTATGTTCATTATTTGTAGCAAAAACCAAATTTATTTCCATAACGATATTTAAACGTATTTTATATGCAAAAATTATATTAATTTTGTCCGGTAATCAATCGACCATGCAGATAAAGAATTTATACTTCAAACACGTCGAACGTGGGCAATTACTCATTGCATGGGCAATTTATCTCTTTATCAATGTAGTTTTTTGTATCAAATATAATCCTTTCGAAAGAATACATCCACTTTTTTTAATTGTTTTTTATCCGCTTATAGTCATAGGAATATACAAACTCGCAGTATTTGTCCGCATTCAACAAAAAAACTATTTTTTCTTAACTACAGCTGCTGCAATTCTCATTTTTTCTTTGTTTTTATTGCATCACATCGACCGTTGGTCGGTACGTGTAGATCGTTGGTCTGCTTTAGCTTTTTGGAGCGAAAATTTGAAAAACGGGAAATTCCCGTACGGAACGCTAACGCATTTAGGGGGCTATGCATCGCCTTTTCCGGTATGGCAATTGTTTCATTTTCCTTTTTATTTATTGGGAGATACGGGTTATGGACAAATATTCTGTTTGTTAATCTTTTTTGTCGCTCTTTTTTATTGGCGGACAAAAATGAATATCGGTGGAATCATTCTCTTATTGGCTCTTTCTCCCGGGTTTTGGTGGGAAATCGCCGTAAGAAGCGATTTATTATGCAATATGCTATTGTTATTTGCATTTCTAACCGCTCAATTCTATTCCTTTTCTTATTGGGACAAACATAAAATGTTAGGCGCTGCGATTGTAGGGCTTTTCCTTTGCACAAAGATGTTAGTTGCCATACCTTTATTTTTATACTTTTTCCCTAAATTTTTGAGATTTACAGTTAAAGAAAAAATAGGATTTTCACTTATAGTCATCGCTTGTTTTTTCATTCCATTTTTACCGTTTCTTTTTGGTAAGCATGGACTTTTAAATCATCCGGAATACAATCCGCTTTTTGTACAAACGCGGCAGGGAAATACTCCGATTATTGTTATAGGAGGTATCTTGTTGCTATTCGCTGCTTTGATTTGGAAACGCATGAGTGATATGTATTTCCTTGCAGGGTTATTTTTATTTGCGCTTATTCTAACGGTAGGCATCCGGATTGGATTGAAAAACGGTTGGGATACCGTCATTTTTGATGATGAATTTGATAAATCCTATTTCAATGTTTGCATTCCTTTTTTCTTGTTTTTTATTCACGAAACGAGGAAAAGAATTTTTGATTATTCAAACTATCATATTAGTTACTAATGCTTTTTCAGTACGCGGTGAGGAAGGTCGCCGTGAGCGATTACGTCGAACGGACACGCCCAATGTTCTTCCAGCCAATCGGCTTCTACGTCAGTTCCCGAATGATAGTCCAGCGTTTCATTCACACAAGCGATATTCTTCACAGTTGAAAGAACCGTTCCAATATCATGAGAGACCAGTACGATAGCCGTCTTTTGATTGATTTCTTTCAACAATTCGTAAAAATGAGATTCAAAACGTTTATCGACATACGAATTAGGTTCATCCAAAATGAGTAATTCCGGATCATTGATAACCGCTCTCGCTAATAAAGTTCGTTGAAGTTGACCGCCCGATAATTCGCCAATCGCTTTTTCGGCGACGTTTTCAATATCCATTTGCCGTATCATTTCCTGTGTTTTAGCTTTCCTATCTGCACGGGAGAGTTGTTTTTCAGAAATCAAGCCAAATTCAATTACTTCCGAAACGATAACCGGAAACTTTCGGTCGAGTTGATGCGTTTGCGGCATATAACCGATACGATTTTTCAATCGGTTTTCAAAAATAATAGTACCTGAAAGCGGTTTAAGCAGACCAAGAATGGTTTTTATCAAAGTCGTTTTTCCTCCGCCGTTCGGACCGATTACGCCCAGAAAATCCTGCTCAAAGATTTGCAGATTAACTGCTTTCAGAACAGCCATTCCATTGTAACCGGCATACATGTTTTCTATTTCTACCAACGTTTTATTCATCTGATAATGCTTGAGCGATGTGTAACATTTCTTTTCCCCAATCGTATGATAAGGGATTTATTACTATTAACCGGCAACCGGTTTCCCTTGCAACTAATTCTGCATTTTTTCTGTCAAATTCCTGTTGAACAAAAACCGTTTTAATACCTTTTTCCTTAGCAGTCTTCATCAACGTTCTCAACTGTTCGGGCGAAGGTTCCTTGCCGTCGGTTTCAATACTGTATTGCGTCAATCCATAATCCCGCGCAAAATAAGTTAATGCAGGATGATAGATAATAAATGCCTTTTGTGAAGAATGTTGTAAAATTTGAGTTATTTTTTCATCAATTGTATCGATTTTTTCGAGTAAATGTTGTAAGTTAACGGTATATCTATCTTTGTTTACAGGGTCGATTTCTACAAAAGCATCGTGCATATTTTGAACAATTAAACGGGCGGCTTTGGGAGAACTCCAAGTATGAGGGTCAATTCCTTGCTTATGAGAGTGATTGTCGGCATGAGAATGACCCATAATCAAAGGTATTCCATTGCTATTATCGAAAAAGCGTATTTGTGGAAAATTTTGTTTAAGCTTATCTATCCAGACTTCTTCAAATCCGATATTCCCGATGCAAAAATACGCTTTCGAATGTGTTAGATTCGCCATTTGAGCGGGAGTTGGATCGTAGGTTTCAGGACTTGTCCCCGCAGGCACCATGCATTCAATCCGGAAGAGCGAGTCTGCCAATTGTTCGGCAAAATAACGCTGAGGCTCTATGGTAACGGTAATGATATTCTCTTGTTGCACCTTGTTTGAGCAAGAGAATAAAAGACCGGCTAATCCTATTGATAAAAGAAATTTCTGCATTATAACACAATCTTTTGAGTGAGATTATCGCCTTTTATGACGTACACACCCGATTCAAGCTGATGTATATCAACTTTTTTATTCATTCCTATCATATCTGCTTTTCTAAGTCTTCCCATTGCATCATAAATCCGGATTGTTTGTTCAACAGGAGATTCGCAAATTAAATACTTGTCTTCGACAAAAATCGGATAGATAAGCGCCTCCAGATTCCGGACGGCTGTCCCATCGATCTTTTTGAATGTAAAACTTTTGACATTGATCCAATTAGTGACATCGGGAATTTCGGCGTTCCGCTGTATTTTAATCGAACATACTTTAGAAACCGGTATATTAATCTTTTGTATTAATTCAGATGAGATAAAGTTGTTTATATCATTTCCTATTGCAGGATTGCCTGTATTTTTATAATTAGCTGTGTAATCTTGATCATCGATGTTAATATATAGTTCCCCGTCCTGATACCAACAGGCATATTCCGCTTCTAATGTATAATCACCCGCTTCCAAATAGACATTATAATCTATTTCCGAATTTTTGTAATACCATCTGTAAAAGGTATAAGGAATATAATTTTTATATACCGAATTAGTTGTCGCCTGATAGGGAGTTAAGCGAACTTGATTATTCCGCAACGTAAAACTGCTCATCTGTGTCGGCGTTTGCTGAAAACACAGATCAATCGTAGCATAGTAAGGATTAGGACATTCGTCCGGTAAAGAAATAATTAAGTTGTTATTTTCTATTTTGAAAGTTGCCGGCTTTTGTGAATCGAACCAGGTAGCGCTTATGGGTAAGTCGGCGATACCATTCACAACAACTTCTTTTTCCGCCCAATAAGAAGAAGAAACATGCAAGTACCAATGAACGTTTCCATTACTATCTGTTTTTTGTGTAACATATCCATATTCAAATGGATTAATCAACGTGTTTCGTTCTGTTCCATACACTGTTTCGCCATAAATTTTCATCCATTCGCCAACGTCCTGCAAGGTTTCTACAGCAGGCTCCGGAATATCGCCGTGCCGGTCAGGACCAACATTCAAAAGAAAATTTCCGCCTTTACTTGCAAGTTCCAATAGCCGGCTGATAATATAATAGCCTGTTTTCCATCGGTCTGCGTTCCAAACCGTTTCTACGTCCGGTTCGTATTCAAAACCCCATGAATTGTTCAATGAAGCGCAGGCTTCCCATGCTTTGTTATCCGGATAACCGTTATAAGGAATATTGGGCGTATCGTCTTCAGGAGTAATGAAATCACCATCGAAACCGGTAAATAAACGATCGTTATAGATGATTTTATTTCCGACAGGAGAATTCAAAAGAGCATCCAGTATCCGCTGGCTTATTTGAGCGTTGGAATTAGTCACGCCGCCGCCATCAAACCAAAATACATCAATGTCATAGTTGGAAGTTAATTCTTGTATCTGAGGGATAACAATCGAATCAACATAAGTTTCAACTTGGTCTATCGGATACATTCCGCCGTTTAATTCCGGAATATTGCCCATACCCCCAACTTGCATCCAATCTAAATTCTGGGAATAGTAGAATCCGATTTTCAAACCGGCGTCTTTGGCTTCTTTTACCAAATCCTTCAGCAAATCTCTTTGGGCGGCGGAGGCATCGACTGCATTCCAATCGGTATATTTAGTTTCAAATAAACAGAACCCATCGTGATGTTTTGCTGTAATAATGATGTATTTCATTCCTGCGTTCTTTGCGATTTCAACCCATTTTTTCGGATCATAGTCACTTGCATCAAATTCTTTTGCAGCTTCCCTGTAAACAGACCGTGGTATTTTAGCATTGTTCATAATCCATTCGGAAGGAATTCCTGAGCACCGCATATCATAGTGTACCGAATCGCCATTGACATCTATTCCATTATAAATATTTCCAAATACGGAATATACGCCCCAATGAATAAACATGCCAAAGTGTGCGTCATGCCACCAATCCATTTTGTTCGTTTGTGTAAAAACCGGATAGCAGAAAGTAAGAAAAATGAATAGTGAAAGAATTTTAATAAATAAAATTTTCATAAATTATCTTATTAGACGTGTACAAAGATACTAAAATTTATGCGATTTATGATGAAAAACTTTTCATATCATTTCTCATTTCTAAAAGAAAATCTTAACTTTGCAAGGATTTGTACAACAAGAAGTCGTATAAAAATTATATTTAGGAATCACATCATGGAACAAATACGTAAACTTCCGATAGGCATACAATCCTTTGAGAAACTTCGCACGCAAGGATATCTGTATGTGGATAAAACAGCTATAATTTAT
>Ga0123354_10004247_pt1 | contig 20223 bp, 11 predicted proteins | sample TergutLab28metaG_2_FD_97872 | JGI IMG/M metagenome (GOLD analysis project Ga0123354, IMG submission 97872) | Labiotermes labralis P4 segment gut microbial communities from Petit-Saut dam, French Guiana - Lab288 P4 | ecosystem: Host-associated > Arthropoda: Insects > Digestive system > Gut ...
ACCACTGGGGAGACCTAGGCGTAGATGGGTGGATAATATTAGGATGGATCTCCAGGAGGTGGGATATGGGTATATGGACTGGATTGGGCTGGCCCAGGATAGAGACAGGTGGCGGACGCTTGTAAGTGCGGTAATTAACCTTCGGGTACCGTGAAATGCGGGGAATTTCTTGACTAGCTGCAAACCAGTTAGCTTCTCAAGAAGGACTCTGCACCATGGAGTAAGTAAGTAAGTGTTAAATGTAGGGGAAGTAACTCTCGTTCTTAGACCGAGTCCACGGCAATTTTAAGAAGAAGTGAGATCACGAGAAGGTACTTAATTTGGAACTACGAGTACAATTCATTTAGAAAGTAGGTCGCTTTCGAAAACACGCCTTTAAAGTACTCTGCATTCTTTGTTTCAAAATATTTATTGTAACATTTGAAAGTGAAGATCGGGGTTAAACTTTACCCTTCAACCGGCTGTACACACCATTTCCATCTCTGTGCACCCGAGCAGTATTAATTGCCTCAAGAACTATTTCAGAAGCTACAATCAGGTCTGGTTTGGTCCCAGTACTTATTTCGGAGCCAGACAGCTGTCAGTCGGTATAGTGATCAGGCTACAGACCTGACGATTGAAGTATCGGAGTTCTTTTCCCGGTTATGCACGAGAGATTTTTTCTTACCGGAAACGTCGTAACGGGCTTTGAGGTCCAGCGGTGTCAAAGTCCTTCAGAGTTAAGGCGGGCAAGACGTGAGTGTGACCACTCACCTCTACCTTGTGCCGAGGTTAAGAATAAGTGGAAGTTTACCTCCACCCCCACATATGCCTTTGTGCCTTACATAGGAACAAATCTACTTTTAACGGCTTGCTTCACTCTAATTGGTTCTAAGTGTCCTCCTGAGCATTATATTCTCAGAATTAGCAAGTTATATTTCGGATCAATTTATAAAGACCCATATTCAACAGTACAGCAGTCTGTCAACTTTCGTTTATGAAACGATTGAGAGAAGTCCAAATTATTCTTCTACTGATTTACCATAAAACCGCATTTTGCTTGTTACTTTTCCGGAAAATTATAACTGTTTGGAAGCTTTTAAAAACGGTAACATTTGTTTGCTGTTTAATTTAACATATTTGATATGCTAATGTAGCTAAGTGAAAAAAGATATTATTATTAAAATTTGAATAATTCTAGCATAATCCAGTATTTGCTATGATAGTGACAGTCCATTATTTTAAACGCAAAGAGAAATCAGATGCTTGGAAACGAAGACAAATATCTTAAATAATGTTAATGGTACAAAATAATTGTTGGTGAACTATATAATTCGTGGTGTTTGATGGTTTACATTAAGCTGACTAAACACTTGAAGACTAGCGTTCTTTTAAATTATAGGCTTGTTCAAGAGTTACGTCAAAGAGACCAGTGTCGCTTGTCCATTATAAATGGCAGACGGTTAGTACTTCACAGAAAAAAATAGGTACTTGCTCTGAGAATCGTAAAAAACTCGTTAATGCAACGTGGGAACAAAATGATTAGCGTCTTTATGCTACGTAAGACGGCACAAGAGAGTTATGCCTGGGCTTCAAGCTCTTAAACCAAGGTGGTACATGAACACTGCTATCTTGTGAGCTGCAGTGCTGTGAAACCCTTAAACCACAGATGTTTCAAATGGGAGGCTTGCAGCACGCAAGCGGGGATAACAAACATTTGTTGGAAAATTTTTAAGGACGTAGGTTAGGGTGAGACGATCTATTGATGTGGAGTGAAGGGCTGAGTTCGATTATGATGATGATGATAATTTAATAATAATGGGTATGCTCTTCGACCATTTACGTCTCTTTTGTCGTTACCAGCACTGCAAGTAATTACTAAATTATTAACACAGCCCCTGAAAAATATATCACCTGCCGGGCTAAGGTACCTGCTAATATAGAAGAATGTAGAGTTTGTCTTCGCACTGTGCTTTCTAAATATCTTATACATGAGGGGATAAAAAGCCAAATTTTCCTGCCTCTGTCGATTTACATTCTGAATTCCCAATTTATTCTTCTTTTCCCTTCAGTAAATCATTACAGGAATGTGGCGCTCTCTCGTGGGACGAGGAGGCCCAAGACAGGAGCGATGTGCCAGTCGGCCACAGTTGAGGGCGCCACCAGCCAACACATGCGATTTATGGTGATGGAATCTCAGAGAAAATTAAACTCTTTTCTCTCCCTCAGTCGGTCTGTCCACCTCCCATCCACTTTCTTTCTCTTTTCCTATTTGTCTCTCGGTAATTTCTTCTTTCGGTGCTTCTGCCTCCTTCGTCCGTTGGCATTTGTATGTATCGCCATGGCTTTGTCTGTGACGCTGCCTGTCTGTCGCCTTACATTTCTACGTTGTTTCTTTCTTTTTCAGACGTATTTCCATTTCCATTCCATTTCATTTTCATTATTTTTTTGTCCATTCAGTTTTCGATGGCACTAGTTCCGAACTGCCATTCCTTATATCTCCTTTATCATTTCTTATGTTATCTACCTCATTTACAACTTTTCAATTCCATCCAAGCCTCGTTCTTTTGGTCTTTTGGCAGGAGAAATTTGTCTTTAGTTGTTAGCAGAACACCGTCGGCGGCCTGTCCATTAAGCCTTGTGTTTAAACAGAAGAGCTATTAAACACCGGGAAAGGCTTGTATCGAAGTGCAGACCTGCATGACAGAGCCTACTGGTCTTATATTTTTTTTGGGTTTACTTCTGTGTAATTCAGAAAAAAATTCCTTTTTTGTTGAAGGTGCATGAAGTCTGGCTTCTGTATTAAAAAAATAAAAATGGAACCATGATTGACGCGTTTAAGTATAAAAGTGAACACACTCGGGCAGGAAACAGATACACAGGATCCGTGGTACGTTGTGTTCTGGTCAAGTCTTCTAATTCACGTGATTATTATACGTACCAAAGGGCCTAACGCTAACAAATCTATATTTAGGGCACACAGCGTGTTTGTGAGCTCCTGACATTTCTTACAATAAACAGCCGTTATACCCCTACACAGCATTTACCAAATCGTCTTTGAAAAGGAAGCGATATGTGTTCTTTCTGAGGTACAAACTGAAAATTTATGTACAAGTATAAACTTATTCCATTGTCATTTGGTGGTGGACAAAGTTGCACTCGGGCAGGTTTCCCTCCGTCTTTCTTATGCCATTGTCATTCTACCAGTGCTCCGTACTCATCTTCATACACGCGTTGCTATTACCAGGACAAACGGGCGATGCCTGGGTATCGTCCAAAGAAACAATGCTCTTTCGCCTGTTAGGCGCATTCTCACCAGCGCAAGACATACACAATACGACATGCTGCCACAGCACCAAGTTAATATAAGGAAATTAATCAGTGAGTGTTTTTAAAAATGTGACTTTAGCAAGGAGCAGTGTAGCTCCCTGAAAATGATCTTGGGATCGAAACATGTTGGAGCGATTTTAAATGTTTTAATGTAAAAAAAATTATGTATTTTTATTAGTTGGTGTGCTAATTAAATGACTTCACGAAATGCACGGTGCAACGATGAAGAACGGAACACTTCATCTCTAATGGGACCGTAAAGAAGCGCTTCCCATGAGGTTCCCAACGCAGTATGCTGTAAAATATTATTCTACACATTTATATCAGATTTACTTTTTGATACGTGCTTAGTTGAAGACAATTTTCAGACACGTTCCTTTATTTCTCTTAATGATATTTTATTTTGGAAGTTACAAGTGTATCAAACTTTCAGATCCTAAGGAACCTTGAATGGACATAAGGAAATGTAAATACTGTGCTGTGCAGATTAGAGTTTTATACCTATATTTGTTTCCTTACTAAAACTGTAATACAATTTAATACTGCGCCATGCAAAATTATGTGTTTTGGAAGTAAGCTGTGAAATGTTCTTACACTGTAAACTGGATAGGACTAATTGATGAGCGTTAATCTCTGATCGCTTTATTTTTGCGCAAAGACCCACCAGTAAATTTTAGATTAGAAATTGGTTCCAGGACCCAATTTTACGCAGATGGAAAGAAGAGAAATATGTAATAATCGTACCGAAAATCAAACCACACTCGTCAAAATAGTAGCGAGTCTCTTTATTGTCTTCTTTCTATACACTGATTAGTACATTTAAAATTTAACCTAACAATTTGGCTAAAGCGATAACTGTTCTAACTCGTATTTGTCCGGTGTCTGGTTCAGACTGACCAGCCTGAAGCTCTTCCTAGTGGTCCTTCATCCAACCAGTAATATAACTCAGTGCTACCGTAATGATGTCACAACATATTCTTTCCGAACAATTTATTTACGGTTATTCTGTACCTGTTTGTGACATAGTCTGATATACTAGAAGCTTTGTCGACAAATTACAAACAAACATTTCTTCATTTCCCTACATAAATACACAGTACAGAAGTCAAATAAAAAGACGCAGACTTGTCAAGTTTGTAGACATGTTTCCAAAGTTGCTTTGCCCTGTACACTCTACTTCTGCACAGCTCTAAGCAAGCAACGGAGTTCTGTTGTTCCTCGGTGAGAAGTGGAGCGAATTTATTGGGACTGAGTGGAGGCCAAATAGACGCAATTGTTAGCAAATCTGAAGCTATCAAAGTACATCTGACTGGATTACTGTAAATTTAATGCTGCAGAATTCAATAGACGTTATTGGATTTTAACTTTCGTTTATTTCTAAACTTACAGCCCTTTGTCGATGTAAAGGGAAGAATTCCTTGATTTAGAGTTCAGGCACCTGATATTTACTGCAGGCTTCTGTCATATTAGAGTGGATATGACATACAAAACCAACAGGTTATTTGTTAAAGAGTAATAATTTAGATATTCGGTCTTTTAGTACATAAGTGAAGCGTGTGTTCGTAACTGTACTGACATTTCACTCTTTCGGTTTGCAGATATAAAAAGAAACAGGCATGCGTGTTAATGTACGTGTATTTATTCTTTCACGACGGACCTTTAACAAATGGCTTCGGTTTTGATTATTGTCCATTTTTAAATTTTTTTATAACATGCTGATTATGACCTCACTATTAAGACAGCCGATATCGCTACATGGATTACTCATTGTATATTATGGAACTGTCATTAGTGTACCAGTGGTGTGTCAGTACCGGCAGCGTATCTTTCAATCGTTCTACTCTTTGTACTTGGCCGGGCTGCCAGAATAGAAAGCCTAATGCAAATACACATTTGTAACTCTTTAGAACTGCCTACCTGCCGATATGCTGTGTCCATTTAGCGACGATTTTATTTCCTTTTCTAAGACAGTTGCGCGTGATACAAAGCCTGCTTCTGTGCTCCTCAGACAATAAAATTTTTCTCACTTCGTACTGTGACGTCACTGATCATTTCACACACACACACACACACACACACACACACACACACACACACAAACACACACACACACACACTTATATGCAGTGTTTGCGTCTATTATGTAAAAAATTTATAATAATATGCAACACCTTGAGATTCTATTTTTTAAAATAAAACTAAACGAACCAGTAACTCAATGGAAGAACAGATTTATTCTTCATTAGCTAACAGTTCCTAACCACATTTTCTGCAACCCGAAGGTTCATTACGGTATTGAGGGCAGACCACCAGTAGTCCAAATCCTTCTTATCCAAATTATTTAAGATCAATTTTAATAAAATCTTCCCATCTATGCCTGGGTTTTCCAAGTTGGTTGTTACTTCACGCTTTCCCGCCAACAGTCTGTCGGCATTCACGTTTCCTATCCATCTCATACCCAAATATAAGAATTCAAATATCAAAGCGAACAGCTATATAGGTCGAAAATAATAAAACGGTCTAGACATATCTTGTGATGGGACTAGTGAAGCTGTCAACGAAACCAGAATACGGACACTTTGTTGTGCATTAGAAAATTTAAAACAAACAAGTTCTTGTACCTGCAATGTCAAAGAAGAATAGATAATTATTTGCGAATTATCCTTTAGGGACTGAAAAAAACACGAAAACCAGTCAGAATATCCTGAACCTGACAGAAATTCGAAGCGGCACCTACCAGACACATGGCAATGTTGAAGGTGTGCTGCACAGGACCGGATTATATTTTGAAGGGCACAAAAAGCAGACACACACGAATGTGTACACCTAATACATACCGCTACACATCTTACACATATCTGTGTTTTGTGGGCCCAAATAATTTCTAAAATGTTTTGCTAGTGTGACTAACGGAAACAAAATATTTTTACACGTTCTTTTCTCAGTTACGAGGGGGTGCTGATACATCCTTAGCCCGACCTATTTCCCGATGTCGTAGGACGGAATCAATCGTGTCGTTGGAAAGAGGGGTCTGTTCACGTGCTGAATTGCAATATCTTCTTGTTACAGAGGCTGAAAGGAAGCATGTCAGGTGACGCGCGCGATTTCAACAACACGGAGACGCGAGCTGTCATTAAGATTTTTTTTTGTAAGGCAAGGCGCCGAAGGAAATTCACGCTATTCTGACGGAAATATTAGGGGAACATGCAACATGGTATGACACCGTCAAAAACTGGGTGGCCCAGTTTCAACGTGGTGATTTTTCCACCTATGATGCGCCTCGTCCTGGACAACCCACAACATAACCACACCGGAGATTACTGATCAAATTCACGAGTTAATCTTGGAAGAGCGCCGGATTTCGGCTAAATCAAAAGCTGAGTAACTGGGTATCTCACGTGAGCGGGTTGGGTACATCATTCATGGAGATTTGGACATGCGGAAGCTCTCTGCGAAGTGGGTCCCTAAATGCCTGAACGCGGGTCATAAACATGAACGGTGCCAGTCTTCTGAGCAACTTTTGAAACGTTTTCGGCCCGATCCAAATGATATCCTGTCGCGATTGGTGACCATGGACAAAACCTGGTTTTATCACTATAAACCGGAGACAAAGCAACATTCAATGAAGTGGCGGCATAGCGGTTCACTCCGTCCCAAAAAATTCCGAGTGCAAAAATCGGCTGGAAAATTTCTCGCCTCGATGTTTTTGGATCAAGACGGCATCCTCCACAATGATTATCTTCCAAAGGGCCAAACTATCAACGCGGAGTATTACTCATGTCTGCTGGTGAAACTGAAGGACATTTTGAAGGAAAAACGCCGCGGGAAGGTCACCAAGGGGGTCTTGTTCTTGCACGACAATGCCCCGGCTCACCGGGCGTTTGCAACCCAGAAGAAATTGGCTTACCTGGGCTTCCACTTTCTTGATCACCCACCTTATTCTCCGGATCTGGCCCCGTCGGACTACCACCTGTTCCCTGGACTGGAAAAAATTGAAATTTCGCCATTTTCGTCCGACGCAGAGGTCATGGCTACCGCGGAGACCTGGTCGGACGAACAACTTTCTGAACTTTTTTTCAATGGCTTGCAAAAGTTAGAGCAACGGGCTAATAAGTGTATTGAGCTTCGTGGGGAGTATGTTGAATAAATCCCGAGTTTGGTCGCTGTAGCTTGTTTCCTTCCTGGTCGGGCTAAGGACTTATCAGCACTCCCTCGTATAATTATTACCGTAAAATTGCCTAATATTTTTTCTAATTGGGTCTATTACAATACAGAACTTCACGGCTTTGTAAAGAGTACCACTGCCAGGTCGCATTGAATACTGGTCATGTTCCCAGTTCAGAAGTCAGAATTTGCATATTTGTACCGACGGCAAAACACAGTTACAATTGTGAAGGTAGTGGCAAGTTGTATATAAGAATTTCCCAAAAATCGAGGTTGGAAATAAGTACGTAGTCCTTCTATGTTAGTCCTAAGAGGGGAAAGAATATTTCGGAATCACGAATACAGCAGTAAATAACCAAGAAAATGACTGTAAAGTAACTCCATGGTGCAAAGTCCTTCTTGAGAAGCTAACTAGTCTGCAGCTAGTCAAGAAATTCCCCGCATTTCACGTAACCCGAAGGTTCATTACCGCACTCACAAGCGTCCGCCACCTGTCCCTATCCTGGGCCAGTCCAATCCAGTCCATACACCCACATCCCACCTCCTGGAGATCCGTCCTAATATTATCCACCCATCTACGCCTAGGTCTCCCCAGTGGTCTCTTTCCCTCCGGTTTTCACACCAAGGCCCTATAAATCCCCGTCTCCTCACCCATATGCGCCACATGCCCAGCCCAGTAACTAGTCAAACATTACTTCAATGCAGGCTCTCTTCAGGCATGAAAGTCTTTCACAATCCAAAAATATTTTTATTTTTATAACCAGTCGTTAGGCCTATTTCAATTTGACGATTATTTTGACTATGCTACTGAAAAATTATTACAGACTCTTGAGTGAGGAAGGGAAAAAAGTAGATTTTGTTACGGTCACAGTGATGATGATGATGATACCGAAGCCGACGCTAATGAATGTGGCTGATGAACAGAGAAGTACAGAAACATCTTTCGGTAAAGATAAAGGAAGTAGTTTTGAAATAATTCATATTTGTTCTTACAACTTTGGACCCAGACAGGTAAAAGCTGGGGATGAGGCATAGTATATCTGCACTACCAACATCCTGGAAGACTCTTACTATTAGACGAGAGATGCCAACTCCAGAAATTCACAACCGGAAAACGTGGAGTATTTAGGAACGTCGTTGCTACTTAGGAAGTGTTAACCTGTCAAATCACAGCTTTCGGACTGTCAAAACACATATGTTTCCGTCGCATTTCCTTCTGGTAAACACCTGTTTCAGCGGAAACCTTGGCGCCTACCGCATCGTAGGACCGCACACAACAAACTTCAAAGTTTCCTTCTACACGTCAAAGCTAAGAGGCGAAGTTCTTGAGGCGAGAAAAACAAGTGAACAACCACCACATAGAGAAGAAAACGAAAAAATGTAGCCTCTCGAACCCTCAAACCTTATTGCTTTGTTCCGCTCAGCAGTTTATACAACAACACTTTTGACACTGTTCAGAAATGCCGATTTGAAATTTCCGCTGTCAGTGAGTATATCGCGTTTCCCTTCAACTCTGATGTTACTATTACTATTGACTTTCTACTCGAGATAAAAACACTCACGTAAGATTGCATTTGCCCGGATCAAAAAACGTTGACTACATTTAACGTTACAGCTCATTTTGATGCGAAATAACAGTAAAATTATGTTGTTTGTAAGGTGTAAGGTAAGCATTAAGATCTCTCGCAAACCCTTTACGATTTTTCTCTCCTCGCGGTGCTTTCATTTCCCGCAGACGAAGCTGAGAATATCGAGTCCTGCCCGAATAATAATAAGATTACATTTGTTGTATTATTTTTTGGACGATTCCCCGGCTTCTGAATTTTTTGTGTCGACGTTTCGGAACACCCTGTTTCATCTTCATAGTTTGTTTAAACCAGAAGAATTATTATTGTTTGAGCGATCTATGAATATGGAACAGAGTGTTCCGAAATGTCGGCACATGACGCCGCTAAATCGCCCAAAAGAATGAATACAACATTCACAACACGGCGAAAGCTTGAAATCGAGAACACTACGTTTGTCATAGCGGAATTTATAGGAACAGGCAGGCTTGAGTTGTTCGACTGTGCATCTTTCTCATAAAATAAAGTGTAATGCTAACTCGATGCAACTAGGTAATTTTATTGATGTATTCTTAGCTCGACGTGTTTCGGGTACATACGCCCATCATCAGGAGCATTAGATGTTGAGTTGCAGCATATGGTTTTCTGCACCGAGTTTTTGGATGGGTGGTGGTCTTGAGATCCCCTGCGCTACGACTCGCACGGCACCATCCGCACCGTACACACGACCCACGCAGCGACTCTCAAGACCGCCACCCAACCAAAAACTCGGTGCAGAAAACCATATGCTGCAACTCAACATGTAATGCTCCTGATGATGGGCGTATGTACCCGAAACATATCGAGCTAAGAATACATCAATAAAATTACCTAGTTGCATTAAGTTAGCATTTCACTTTATTTCATGAACAGTCAAGCATTTGAATGAATCTACAATAGGGAATATTCTCGTTAAATTGAGGCTTAGACATATATTTGGAAAAGTACTGTTTATTAATGCGACAATTCGTACCGTTGTATCAATTATATAGATGTCCTGTGTTGTCATTTTTTACTTCTATAGACGTTAAATTTCCTTAAAGTCACAAAAAAGTGCAATCATTTCGATCTATAAATCAGTCACTCCAAACAGCAAAAATCTTAGGAAACTCCCGCAAATCAATAAGAAAAAGGACGAAATTTGTTTCAACGCTTTACCTGTTCTAAACGAATTTAACCTAAGCGTCCTTACTTATTCATATGTGCTGCACCTTTGGCAAGTTACAATAAATTATTACCGAGCTGACAGATGAATATGGCAGTTAAAATAGATGCATGCTTCGAAGACCGTCTCCTTCTTCATCATCACTATTTATCAGTGGTCAGAACCACGACGACCGGGACGGAATGGGTCTCTGAAACATCGTTTGACACTTGGACCACTTAACTTGGCTGTACGCGCGAGGATTTTGTGGATTCTACCGGCAAGTTAGAAAGAGCTCAGGAAGAACATTTTTTATTATTATTATTAAGCTGGGATTATTCTTTTCGCTACTTCAAAACAATTTTTATATGATGCGGAATGTGTAAACTGACTGTCTACATACTGGACGGTGAGGAACTGACTCCTAATAGGAAATGATTCCACTGTTCTCTGCAACCGAAATACAGTGTGGCCTAGGGACACACCCAGCCGCTATGGGCGGACCCCCTCTCAGTGACAAGGCGCCCGGCATGTGCAGAGGACCACCGATCTCCTAATAATTCCCAAGTTTAGAATGAATACAGATGTATTGCCTGATTAGGAACTTCATGTTTTGTACTCCTTGCCGAAGATCATTAAGGGTGATCAAATCAAAAAGGAAACTTTGAGAAAGTCATGTACCATGAATTAAAGTGTAGAGACGTGTAAGTAGGGTTTTTGTGGAAAACCTGAAGAAATAAAGCTGCTTGGAAAACTTGATACATATGGCAGTGTATCGTTAAAGTAAGTCTCACAGAATAGTACGGAAGTGCATGGACTCAATTTTAGGGGGTTTGGGAGAGGGATCAGTAGCACTTCACTTTGTTGATCAGATTAATGTACCTTTAGTTTCCAAAAAATAAGGAGAATTTTAAAGTAGTTTAGGAAGTAATATCTGGGAAGTGTGTCATCCCTGTTGTGTGTGTGAAACTTGGAAATTTTATATAGTCAAACACAACTGTGTCACAAAGGTATGTAGAGATCTCTACACCACGTATGCGCGCGCAATGCATGTAGTAAGATCTTAAGCCAGTTCTGTTAAGACAACCTGAAGATGGCCAGTACGGGCCGAAACATGTAGTTGTCCATTTAGCCATTAAATACACCTATGTGACACAGTTGTGTTTGACTATATACAATTTCCAAGTTTCTAAGGAAGTAATAGTTAATCAAGAATAAACCTCATTCGTTGATTTATTTAGTACTGTCAATAATGTCCTAAGACTATATTTGTTGTAAGAATTAAAGTTATGAATTTCGTTTTAGCTTACTCTGTTTGAGCCTCGAGTCGACATAAACTCTTATAAAAACGGCATATATAAAGTCTGAAGCAAAACTTCTAAGTACTGAGTACAAATATGTCTAGTGTTAGCAGTCTAATATCAAAACTTAGGCAGTGAGTTACCGTATATTTCCCTGGAGGCTTCGGTAAACAGGGCATTCCTCCCCGACCAAAACAGCGTCTAGAAGTGCCGATCCGTCACCTAAAAATCTTGCCCTCTCTTATGAAAGACAGTGTTTAAAGCCGAAGTAGTTCTTGTGACTAAGCTATTTGCCATTAAGTCGTATAAGGATGTGCAGAAATATCACGTCAGTAGGAAAAGTGGTGAAGGTACGGGCAGGTAAGGATGCAATAGCGAAACCAATAACTTCTCCTAGGCGGAACCCGAAACTTGGTCACCTATTTTGTAGTCGACTGCGCTATCTCATCCCTTGAACCTATTAAATTACAACGAATTCATTGTGTGCAAAATGAGGTGCATTACGTCATGGACTGTACATGCAAACAACAGCATCTAGGAAGTCATTAAGGCTATTGCTTCCGTTGGATAGATCTATATGAGAGGAGGAGGCGTGGCTGGGCCCCAAACAAGTTATCTGTTTCACTCATCTCATCCGTTGCATGGCTGGATCACAATCCATTAATACAAATTAACTGAGGCAAGCTACGGCGCCGTATCGAGTTGCCGCTTGCCTAGCGAAGTTACTTTCACCGCATCCCTTTTCAGCAGGAAAATAAGATTAGTGGCAGTTATCGCACATGTTAGTCAGTGACGCTTGAGCAGCCTGTCTTGGTGCTGTCAAGCGATATGTCACGTGTCTATGCAAGAAATTTTGGTTTTAAAAATACTTCTGCTTGAGAGTACTGTTTTGTGGGATGTGAAGCCGTGTTGTTTGGTAAAAAAAGGTAAAGCAGTCCCGTTATAGGCCTGGAGTGGCCCAGAGGGTTCTAGGAAGTTAAGGTTCCCAGATTTCATGACAACGGCACAGGACGGTTGTCAGCCTTACGCACCGGCCGCCTTTACCCCCAGGAAATGCTCCTGGTACTCATTTTTGTTAGAAGCTGAGTCGACCCCAGGGCCATAGTGCGATCGGAAGGATTTTATGCCAATGAAAAATTCCAATGACACCAGCTGGGATCGAACCAGCGACCTTTCGATTTGTAGCACAGCACCTTAGCCACTCTGCCACCGCGTCCCGCCGTATTGTTTGGTAAAATCCGATACACTTGTAGCAGATGGAGCGGAGTCATTTCTCAGAACACAGTATATATTTACACCTACCCTTTTGTAAACCTGAAATTCACTTTTTCTCTACGTGTTTAACAAACTTACACTATGTTTTACAATGTCAGTAACATCTTTTTCACCCCTGAACGTCAGAACTACATATATTTAGTGTCGGCACTAGAGGGAGATGGCTATTAAGTTTCACGCTCCGGCCGCTTCACCTTCGGTGAAAGGAGCCATAGTTTTCACTCCGATGAAAGTTTAGTCTGCTCCGGTCTCGGGCCGGACACTGTAGAGGGAGATACATTTGATTCTCCTGCCGATAATCGAAACCCGATTCTCCAGTCATTATGTGACTAAACTCAAGAAGGAGGCAGTGTGTTCCTCCAGAAACTCAGTACAGTTTATTAGTCCACACGGCGTCAGGGCCCAGAAGATTTAGATCTTAACGTGAATGGCTCGTTAATCGAAGAAAATTCAATACGAAACTCTTCCTGAACTGACCTGAGCTTCTGAGTTACCATCAACATTTCTGTGCGTTAAAACTTAAAACGGGCTCGCAAATGAACTATGTGTATATTAACTTTGCTTCACACAAATAATGAGCTGGCGGTTGATAAATTACATTGCAGATAACTCCGGACACGCACCGTCACCTCAGTGCATTGAAGTTTATGTTCTTACCAAGTTCACGATGTAGATTTGTCAGCCTCTGGGTCTGCACGGAAGAATAACAGGGGTGTACAGCACGCAATGTCGGTGCTCTTGGTTTCTGATGTGCATACAAGTACAAAGGAGGAACATGAATAAAAATAGCTTATGATTAAAAGTGGTGTGTCCAAAGAATACATTTTGGTGGAACAAACGTACGTAATATTCCAAGTTAAATGTCTGTAGATTTGTAGAAAGCTGAGACAAACTGAAGAATATTGTAATATGTAAATCACAATTCGTATTAGTGGTGAATTGATATAATGTGGACAGGTATCGTATTGTTAGTGTGCTGTAGGGGCAGAATAATATCATGTTCTGAGCAAACCGTTTTGGGGGGGGGACTGACTTAGGTTCCAAAATATTTACTTTGAAAACCAACTGTGCAATGAGTAAAGTATTTATAAATTAGCAGACAAATCTATTTAACTCAAATTCCTTGTATATAATTCCGTAGAAATTTAGTTATTTAATGTAAAATCCCGAAGGAAAGCGAGATAGAGATTAACTTGAAGTATAACCCAGCGAATTGGGACATGCAATAGTATGACTGCCATTACAAAAGAACTTATAAACATCAATAAACTGTTTCAGGGAATGTATGGTGAAAGCCTCTATGCAAGTGACTTTGTAAACCACGTTTATAAACTAACATTTTGTAAAAGAACTTAAAGGATTTTCAGCAAAGTTTTTCAGGACAGGGCAAATGTTAAATACGGTGCTAATGAAGATGGCCAGAACAGATTTTCAAAAGTCTTAGGTGCCGAATGCTTAGATGGTGATATACAGGATCATATTAATAATTAATTTACATTTCGTTACGCTAAAAAAATATAGGGTGGGGGAGTTGGTTGAGGCACTGCGCTACCAGCTGGAAAGTCGCGGGGTCGATTCCCTATGGCACTGGAATTTTTTATTGAAGTAATCCTTTCAGCCGCACCACGGGTCGACTCAACCTCTAAGAAAAATGCGTACCAGCAAAATTTCCTGTGGTGTAAAGGAGGCCGGTGCGTATGGCTGACAACCTTACCATCTTCATATGCCAAATGTCTTGAAATCTGGGAGCCTCAACTTTCTGGAAACCTCAGGGACTGTCAAGGCCTGTGATGGGATTGCTTTACCTTCACCTGTGCTAAAAATACAACAAAATAACATAGGGTCAACATTTCTGAACAATAAATCCTTCTAAATGACTGAATGAAGCATGTCGTGTTGGAAACATTGCAGTGCTCATTGACACAGCGCATAATAAGATGCTGTATAAGCCAGACCATAAGGTAAAGGTAAAGTTTCCCGTTACAGGCCCTGTGCGGCCCAGAGGGTGGGTAGAGGTATAGCTCTACTCTTCCATGACCGCGACACTAGAAGGGGATGAGTGGTCAGCAGCACGCCCCGGCCGCACTTTACCCCCGGGAAAGACTCGGTACCCATTTTACAGGAGGCTGGGTATAAGCCAGACCATAAGACGTCTCCAAATGTAAAGGTGATTCCCTCTTTCCTACTAGGGTACTTACAGAAATAACTGAGAACGCTTAGGAAACACAATGAAACTTTCATAAAATTTCAGAGGGTGGATGTAAAACTAAAGATGTCACACGTAACTCGCATAGTGACTGAGAAAGAACAGCGTTATAGCTTGCCTTGTTCAATACTTCATATTGAATTACGTGTCCCTAGATGTCACAGGAGTGGGCCGGGTAGCTCAATCGGTATAGCGACTGACTACGGGCTGGACGGTCCGGGATCGAATCCCGGTGGGGATGAGGTTTTTTCCGCCCGTCCAGACCGGCTCTGGGGCCCACACAGCCTCCTGTAAAATAGGTACCGGGTCTTTCCCAGGGGTAATGTGTGGCCGGGGCGTGCTGCTGACCACCCACCCCCTTCTAGTGTCGCGGTCATGGAAGAGTAGAGCTATGCCTCTACCCACCCTTTGGGCCACACCGGGCCTGCAACGGGATCACTTTAGATGTCACAGGAAATGCCGTTAGCGCCCGGATTAGAACACGACCCATACGTTTCTGTACGGCCATTTCCGAACAAAAAACATTGCTTTGTATTCAGACATAGGGCATTTTTAAACATGTTTCAAATACAAATGGTTGTGGTGGACGTGGTGGCAGTACAACATAGTTGTAAGTATAGTTTTGAGTTCTTATGTGGTGTGACGTGTCTATTTCAGTACAACATAGCTAAATATTGTAGTATGTAGGTATACATGCAAGTTTGACATGGTCAGTCCAACACAGCTTTAGGAGGGTCCAGCCAGTGCGATGTTGGCTGCTGCCAAGCAACGGAAAGATACTGGTTGAGAATTTCAAGTTTGTTGCTTCTTGGGATTCTCGACGGTAATGAGAAGATGGAAGGAAAAAGGAGAAAGAGAAAAAAGAAAGAATGAACGGAAAAAAGAATTCAGTAGGAAAAGCTTCGAGTTTGAACCCGTGAAATCAGCCCCTCACGAAAAACCTTAGCATTAAGGCCTGCAGAATTTCCACCCCAAGTCACGAACACTGCAGGAGGAATGCTTTGGAAGAAGCAGGGCGATCGAACATCCAGGCAAATTGATAGGTAGGGTAGAAAGAGACAGAACCATGCGTAATTTGGTATTGGAGAAGGGAACAGTAGATGATGTCGAAGAATGAGAAAGAGACAAAGAATGTACTGCTTTTGACTAAGAATTAACAGAACAAGAAATCGCTTCGTTGAAGCTTTTTTAAGTGTAATTGAAAGGAAAGAAAATTCTATGATTAAAGAGAGGGACAACAGAGGAAGTGAAATTGATCTGTGTTAAGTTAGCTTGGATAAAAATGCTGTATGTCTAGTTCTGATACCGATTCCATCACCGGTGAGTCAACTATTGTTGACTCACCGGTGATGGAATAAGAGGCGACAATGAAACTATTTCATGGGAGCAAATCTCTCCACGATTAAGGCCCATGAAACGTGACGCATCCCGAATTTGAACCCTTGAATGTTAAATAAAAAGTCTTGACTTTTCATATTTCCAGATGTTACCTACACAACCACTCCGTGGAGAACAGTTCTTCTTGAGAAACTACTATTTCCTTAGCTGGTCAAAAATTTTCACTCATTTATTTGGGCAAGGAAGTTTAATTCCCGTCCTTTAGTGGGTCCGTCATCGGTCTCTATCCTGACCTAGATAAATTTAAGTCCATTCCTCCATTCTATTTCGTCCAGACATTTTAAAATCATGTCCTCCTTCACTCCCACGTCTTCCTTGTTTTCTTTTTCCTGCAGATTTGCTCAGTCATAATCTGCACGCACCGCTCTTCTACTCTATATTTTCCAAGTGCGCAGCCCACTTTTTTCTTCTTGATTTGATAACCCTAATAGTACTGTCGAGGAAACTACTCATAGGGTTATTATTTACGCAGTTTTCTACACCCTTATCCTACCTCTTCCTTATTTTTGAACGTTGTCTTGAGTCCTTCTTTCTCTCTTTCGCACAAAAACACACACAGTCCTACCTTAATATGACAGACTATGACTCACAATAAACTATGACTCACACTAAACTATGACTCACACCAAACTATGACTCACACCAAAGTTAACCAAGACACAATCTCTTGTTTAAATTTTTGGAATTTTTTCCTCGTCTTTTGGAGTAGATGCTGATGTAAAGCAAAGTCTGTTCCTGAACTTTGCTTGTCAATATATTTAAAACAAATTACGGAAATAATTAAGCAATTTAGGTATCTTCTTTTCGGTGGTGGCGTCAACATGTTTCATGCCGTCAAATAACTTGATTTCACTGTGCTACAGTCTTGTTCTATACGAGGGTGGTGTACTCTTAATTTAATAAAATTCAAATTTAGTAAGCTGTAGGCGTAACTTTTGTGAAGGGAAGGTAATACATTTGTTTATAATCACAAACTGTGTGAGGCCTTTATACCTCGCACTGACTCTGTCAAAGACCTGTAAGTATTTATGAATTCGAAACCCTACTTCCATCTCCAAGTTAATTATTTTCTCAGTCTATCAATTTGCTTGGTCTTGACAGCACAGCAGTGCTTCTTTCTTCTTCCCTTGTTGGTTTATTAATGCTGTTCATATATTTTACTTTACTGAGACCTGAATTACTAAGTCTTTTTTATGTAGATTTCTAAGAATTCTGCTGCTGCCAACAAACTGGGTCACATGGACATAAATTTTGCAGTTTTATGTTAATATCGATTCTTTTTTTTCACACCCCTTCTGCAGGTAGTTACGTTAATGCCTTGGGGTACTTCAACTAAGTACCTTGCGCTAGAGAAGGCTTCACCTTAAATGCATTAATTTCTATTAACGTTTGCTTGGGTATGAAATTTTGTCACTTGCAGTGGATATTGTAGGTCCTCGGAGTTCGCAGTGGCAAACTTAGAGACGTTTCTGTTTTTCTTTGAGCTCATGGTTCCGTGCATCTTAATTCAGTGTTACTAAAAATCCAACCAGATGAAACAGTATGCAGATATTTATTTACTGCAAAGACACTCTACATGATTCGGGTGTCACAGCACAGAGTGACTTTGCAGTAAATAAATATCTGCATACTGTTTCATCTGGTTGGATTTTTATTAACAGAGACTTTTCTGTATTCAGCGTCGTCTCAACATACAGAAGTTTTCCTTCTGGTACGTTCACACCAGCTGCACATTTCGTCTGTACAGACTTGGATATCTTTAAAATACACAATGTTATTCGCAAACAGCTTTTGCACTATCAGTTGTATTGTTATCAATTAAACTGCTCTGTCGAAAGTGAAATTGCATTCTGCGTAAAAAGTGAGCAATTTTTCTCACTTAATATGGCTTTCAATTCACAGATTTTTGCTGCACTGTTTTGCTTTCAGTTTTGTTCCGTTTACTTTTCTGATTTTGCTTATAAGTACATGCCATGACGTTTGACGTTCATGGGGCCGTGCATCTTAATATTATTTCTACAGTAAAACCAACTAGATGCACCAATGTATGAAATTTATTTTATTTTGGAATAACACTACATGTTTCGGACGGTCTTCCCTTCCATCATCAGTAGTACAAGACTGTACATACAACAACAGGCATTTGTCAAACAGATACTGCTGTCTGCTTGCTAGCAGTATCTCTTTGACAAATGCCTGTTGCTGTACGTATAGTCTTGAACTCCTGATGATGGAAGGGAAGACCGTCCGAAACATATAGAGTGTCATTCCAAAATAAAATCAATTTGATACACTGGTGCATCTAGTTGGTTTTACTATAGAAATGCCATGATGTGTTTGTCTATTAGTAGTGCGTTTGTAATTGGACACTGGCCTTTTTGATCAGCACATAAACAGACAATGTATTATTATTATTATTAGTTTATTTCGCGACGTTAGTAATATGAACTACATAGCGTCAGTGGTAGATGAAAGAATGTGAATACAGTGCACTAATGGAATGACAACAGAGGCAAACCGAATTACTCGGAGGTAAACCAGCTGCAGTGACACTTCGTCTCTTGTAAATCCCAAATGGACTGTTTTGGGACAGAACCCGGTCTTCTGCTGTAAGACTTCCGTGTCATATCGCAGCCACCCCAACTATTGTTATATTATTCTATAACGTATGTAAGAAAGTAATATTGTATTTTATGGGTGTCGTTACAAGAATAAAACGCAGTTGCAAGCCAGATTAATTCTTATCACGTGGGCCTATTATTTCCAAGCAGCGGGCGGCGTTTTTCCAATCTGGTCTGGAGGACTTAAGGAAAGCCACAAAATTCGTCACCCAAGTCAGTACTGAGGATGTTCATTTTGCTGCGGAATGCCGGGTCCGCTTTCTCATTAAAATACACGCTCAAGTTCTGTAGATGTTAAGTTTTTATTACTAATCAGTTATTTAAATAAACGATACATGTTAGAATTCGTTTGTAATATTGAAAAAAAAGTTTATTACGAACTTTCTTAAGTAATGCTAGGTGAAGCAGATGGATTCTTCTTGTAAGGTGATTGATGTGGACTATACTTACATTTGCTATTAAGCTCTTAGCCTCCTTCTTATTCCGTATTTCTTGTAGAAAGTTTTCAAAATCTGAGAAATATTTCATTAAAAATGCCTTTAAGAGCTTGTAGTCTCGTGAAGAGGTTGCGTTGTTTACATAACCTCCCTAGGCTTCATCCCTCCCGACCGGCAATTTACAGGCTCTTTTCAACTTCTTATTTTTCGCCTTTTCTTCTCTTCTTGTTTCTTCTCGCAACCTTCAAATTGTTATCCATGTAGCCAGAGAACAACTTTTTATCGGCTGCAAGTTCGTTACAGGAGATCCTGGTTTTACACCATGTTAAAAATTTTGCTTGACGGATAGCTTACAACCACACCAAACGCCTTGCCACCTGGATTCAGAAGAAAATGAAACTTCTCAACTCCCCTTAAACTCCACTCTTAATCACTGTGTTCTCATGTGCACCCACATTTTATACCACTTTTTATCAACGTACTCGTTTCGTAACAGTTCGTATTAAAACAAGACCGTATATCAATTGTATATTTGTTTTAGGAATTCAAATTTCGATAAAATATAGTGTCAGATTTGACGATTTTCCACATTATCACGCAGCGAAGCACAGAATGCACATCCGTAGCAGGGCACTCTTCGTAACATAACATTACACAACACGGCATGCTGCCACAACACCCTATTAGTACAACGAAGTTAATCAGTGACTATTTTTAATGTGACTTTAGCAAGGAAAATATAGCTCCCTGATGATGGTCTTAGG
>Ga0123354_10004248_pt1 | contig 20223 bp, 18 predicted proteins | sample TergutLab28metaG_2_FD_97872 | JGI IMG/M metagenome (GOLD analysis project Ga0123354, IMG submission 97872) | Labiotermes labralis P4 segment gut microbial communities from Petit-Saut dam, French Guiana - Lab288 P4 | ecosystem: Host-associated > Arthropoda: Insects > Digestive system > Gut ...
TGGGAACAACTTTAACAAATCAAAATTCTATTGCGGAAGAAATTAAGAGCAGATTGAGGTCAGGAAATGCTTGCTATCATTCGGTGCAGAACCTTTTGTCTTCCAGGTTGCTATCCAAAAATTCAAAGATTAAGATATATAGAACTATAATTTTGCCTGTTGTTTTGTATGGGTGTGAAGCTTGGTCGGTGACATTGCGGGAGGAAACGAAGCTGAGGGTGTTTGAGAACATGGTGTTGAGGAGAATATTTGGACCTAGGAGGGACGAGATAACGGGGGAATGGAGGAGATTGCATAACGAGGAGCTAAATGATTTGCACTCCTCACCCAATATTGTGCGGGTGATAAAATCGAGAAGAATAAGATGAGCTGGGCATGTGGCGCGTATGGGTGAGGAGAGGGGCGTGTATAGGGTCTTGGTGGGGAAACCGGATGGAAAGAGGCCACTGGGGAGACCTAGGCGTAGATGGGTGGATAATATTATAATGGATCTCCAGGAAGTGGGATGTGGGTATATGGACTGGATTGGGCTGGCCGAGGATAGAGACAGGTGGCGGAAGCTTGTGAGTGCGGTATTGAACCTTCGGATTCCGTGAAATGCGGGGAATTTCTTGACTAGCTGCAAACCAGTTAGCTTCTCAAGAAGAACTCTGCACCATGGAGTAAGTAAGTAAGTCTCCTCATAGACGACATAGGCTATACAGAAACTTGTCCTCTTATAGCCTTGGTTCATTGATATGCCTACATTATTCCTATTAAGCCTTCGTTTGTATGTCAAAAATTGTTGACATGCAACATTTTGTTCTTTCCCACTTCTATACCCTTGAAGATGAAGGTAGTATATCTCTTGGAAACCTCAATAACCGGTTTTCCAGCGACGCGACGGCGTATCCCAGGAAAAGAAGTACTCGACCACACAGCCATAAAACCTCGAGGCTCGCATTATGTATTTCATTTTCAAATCAAATGGAAATTACTCATTAAAAGATGTGGAACGTTGCTGTTTTGACGACAAACCCTTCATTATTCTGATTACAAACTTTCAGTGGTGGCGCATTAATGTGCGTTGGCGTTGCTTGTAAACTACATTTATGGAAATGGCTCACGAATTCTAAGACATTCTATAAAAAATTCGGTAGTAATTGCTATCCTGTAGTGGAATGAGTTGGAGACATGCAGAAGCAACCAAGAATAGGACGTTCTATTGGAGTGTGTCGGTATGTATGAGGTGCCGTCTACAGACAACCCAGCCGGGGACCATGCCAAGATATACAGTGAGGGGGAAGGAAATATGGAACGTGACGCCCCAGAGATGAAGCTGAATAGTCAGAGTGAAACAGGTGTTTCCATTTGGGCCACTTCAGGTGGTTGGAAATAGGCTCACAGTGTTTCTGTCATACCATTTCCGCGGGTTGTTTGTATGCATCACATTTTACGCGAAATTGGAAATAATACTTAGAAGTAATTATCCTATCTATTATTTATTTAATGACTGCGTAAAATACGTCGGTCTTTAGTGTTAAATTAAGAAGAAAATATGGGCGATTAATAATGAAGATTACGGAAGTGAGCAGTTGAGGCCTGTTTTAAGGCAGTCCCCAAATATTTTACCGCAGAAATAAAGATGGCCCCAGAAATCAATTAGTAAAACGCTTTCCAAGATAGGAATTCGAAAATCTTTCGAATGCCCAATCACGCGTCTTCACGAGTTATAGGGAAATTTTATTTTAAAAGCAAGGATCTGAAAAGATTTTGCTATCGTAACTTATGTAATTTATTTTACAGAATTAAGTATATGAGTTGAGTAGAGTACCCGGCGCCTGAAAGGCAAGACGGGATTTGAAGAAGAAGAAGAAGAAGAAGAATAAGAAGAAGAAGAAGAAGAAGAAGAAGAAGAAAAAGGAAGGAGGAGGAGGAGGAGGAGCAGGTGGAGGAAGAGAAGGAGGAGGACGAGGAGGAGGAGGAGGAGCAGGTGGAAGAAGAGAAGGAGGAGGACGAGGAGGAGGAGAAGGAAAAGGAGAGTGAGAATAATAAGAATGAGGAGAGACCTGAAGTTGTTAAAAGTGAGATTTGCGTAAAGAACATCATGGCATATTGAGGCAAAATATACCTTGGATTCTTTGCAAAACCCTTCGCAACTGCTTCTCTTTAGGGGGATCTCTACATGAGTAAGGAAGCCAAAACGTATTGTATGTAAATATGAACTGTCCTCCGGCATTGTGTGTTACACCCAACTGTACCTCAGACATTACTTTAGCAGATCCAGGCCAGAAGGTACTTCTGCTATCATGATCCCTTGACATCACTGGTATAGCCCTACTCCTATTGTACTGTTGTTATGCAGTGTAAACATAACATTAAATTACATAAAGATGCAATCGGCGGATGCTCTTCTGAGCAGTTTGTTACGTAGTAATTGTACTGACAATACGATCATCGTTTGGGCTCAGTCTTTAAGAATTTTGGATACTCTACCTGCTTTCTCCTACCATTGTGCATGTGTATTGTTTTATCCAGTACTCTGTCATTCATGTCTAAAAATGGGAATTTCAGGAAATGGAACCCCGGGGGCCACCAAATGTAATAGAGCCAAGTGAAAGAACAGAGAACTCGAAAAATGTATAGCAGAAACAGGTGGGCAGCACACTTGCATTCAGAAGGTCCCGACTTTAAATTGTTGGCCCAGGGATCGCATACATCGAAAGGGAGTCTTCGCGGCTTTTCTGAATCCCTCCAAACAAATTCCGGAATATTACATGAAATCAGAACACAGTAATTCACTAAATATAGAAACTGTTATCGTAATATGCCTATAGTGTCTTTTACATTATACGTTTTGTGTAAGCATTTAAAACAGCGGTTATTCTGAAATGCATGACGTGACGAAGAGTCTTAGTGGGTTGCGGGAGTACAGGCGAACAGAATTAGCGTTCGGAAATTCAATGTATCCTTCGAACACATCTCCCGAGTGCCGCATTAAAACAGAAAATGAATCGTGTAGACTGGAAAGGCCCATAGGTCACGGAATCAACATTTTACATGGAGAGGAATATTTGCTTTTATTTTAATACGGCAGGTTAGCCGATGCTTATAAACTTTGCTTTAAAAAGATTAATGATTCGCCACTAAATATCAGGCTATTGTAACAATGCTAGAAAAATTAAGCTTACATTATTGCTATTTATTCATTTCTGAACACTGATATTAAAATATGTATTTGTATAATGTTTACACTCATGTGCTGCACTCATAATGTAATACAGCGATTTTAAATTGCTGTATTAAATGAAAAATGGAAACGTCAGAAGCATGCTAGCTGAGGGGCTATATTATGGGATAAGGAAAGAGGTACTTCCGATATGTTTTAAAAACTAGGGTATTAAAAACAAAAATACCGAAAGACCTCCTCGCAGGATGAAAGAAATATTCTTAATTATCCTAGTATATAGGAAATCAGGAAAAAAGAAAATGGAAGAAGAACAAAATTTAAATTCAAGGTCGTATGTGGTCGGAAAATAAAGCACCCCGCACATACTGTGGAGTACACTCTGTCTCCTTTCGAATGCCTATTGAGGGTTGTTTCACAAGGGTAATAGGGCCTCAGCGTTAACTTGAACATTCACCCCCATCAAAAGCAGAGATTAAGTAAGAGTGAAACTATGCATTCACTCTTGACATATGTACTCATGTTGTGCACAAGGGCATTATGCGAGGTTTGATGTTTCCTTTTTCGTGCCGAAGAAGATTATTTTGTTCTTGAGTGTGATGATGTGTAGTCTGATATAATTTTACCATTGTTTCTATGGAAACTTATGCTTCTGTCTTCAGGGCAAAAGAAATTGTGGTCCTAAAAGGCTGATTAAGCGTGTTTCTTCCAAACGTGGAAGATTGTATCCTGTGCCAAATACGTTTAAGCGTTGAAACGTGTAATTTCGAAAGCCATAAATTTGGCATAATTATGAAATAATATTCTAAGACGATTTGCACTCGGCAATTACATCCAGTGAAATCACATTTCTTTTTTACTCTATAGCCGAATGGATTACATGCAGCCAAACGTGACGTGCTTCCAGTAACAATAATAGTCTCTATTAACAGGTGCGGCGTCGTGATATCGTTCCGTGCAGCGAGCAACTTACTGGTTCGAGATATATAGATCATTACGTTCCCTGAAGATCAGAGCTGCTGTCATGAAAAGGTCTTTTTGATTTATTGAAAACCACGCTCAGTCATTACTGCCATTATCTGTCTTTGTTTTTATGAAAACAACAACAAATATTGTCCGTAAATGTTATTGAAGTCAGGCATTTTTCTGACATTGTGGTGTATTGCAGTAATCTTGCCATTTGGTTGTTGCTGCCGATGCCTCCTTGCAGGTTTATGAGTTCTAGTTATTATTATTATTTATGATGTTTCTGTTATTGGCCACTTTACCATTCACTTAGCACGTTAATAAAGAAGAGCTGAAATGAATCATTATTAAATGTTGATAAAGCCGTTCAGCGAACTTTCGGGAACCCGATATTCTGCACTGCAGTGTTACCATGTTAGCAGTTTTACTGTCTCTTGTATATAAACAACGGCAAAGGGGAGCGTAGAGTGAACTCGGGTCGCTAAAGGTCGAGACCCGGATGTACTCTAATTTTGGAGAGATATGCATGAAGTCGTGTGGCTGCCCGGTGAGGCACGACAGATACGCTCCGAGTGGGCGACGAGTAATTCATGGACGTTTACGTGGAGTTCTGAAGGTTAAATGCAACGCTTTGGCATACTACTCGTATTTTCGGGCGAGACGCATCTCACACGCTCAGATTGGAGAGAAGGTGTTCGTTAACCTAGTTTCGTAATTCTGCTTCAGGATTCGAAGCTCTGAGGTCATACAGGAGTGTGGGAAGCTAAGACAATAGAAATTGTTTTTGATTCTGCGTTAGTATTAAGTCACCTGTGGAAATGAAAAAGTTCTAGATAATAAAGTTTGAGTAAGTTGGTATATTGTTAACGCCCTTGCGTTTTATTATGGAGGTACCAAGTGTGAATTTCGGTCTGTTATCGGCTATAGAAGGTTGCGGAATGGGATGAATAAAAAATATCCAGTTTTAGATGTCGTGCAGGCCTTTGAACTTCTTAATTGTTTCTGCGTGTGTTTCACGAGGGGGCTTCCTCAAGATCTCCAATGGAATGACAAGTGTAATCATTTAAATGCACAAGAAAAAATTAAATAAGGCGATGCTATGGTTCAGGCCGTTAGTCGGCGGTCTGTCTTCGCGGAAGCCTGGGTTCGATCCCAAATGAAACCGTGCAAGATTTGTGCTCTAAAAGGTGGCACCGGGATGGGGTCTTTTCCGAGTAATTCGGCTTTCCTCTGTCAGCATCATTCTACCAATGACCAATAACCATTCATTTATCAACGACGCTGCATCATATTAGCAGTTGAAAGCGTCGTTAAATGACACTGTCATTTATTTGAAAAACGAGAAATGTGGCTGTGAAAATATGTATTTCACGAGGTGAAGGTCTTGCGGTCGCAGCACCTCTAATAGAAATGAAGATACTAGGAATGCACGTCAGTATCTTCTTAAATGGAATATGTTGCAACCGTATTGATATAATTACATATTTTTGGACTACTTTACGCCTTCATGTTTTATCTGCTTCTTCTTCTTCAGGCACTGAACTTCCTTTAATGGTTGAAAGTTAGGGCCTTCTCAACGACATCTTTCCATTTCCCTCGATCCTGAACGTAGATTATGCAATTTTTAACCTTCATTTGGCAAATGTCGTGTTTGACGTTATCCTCCAATCGGTACTTAGGTCTTCCTTGTGATCTTTTAGTTACAGGATTCCATTTAAATATCTTCTTTTCTGTTCTGGTATCGGACATTCTCTGTACGTGACCAAACCAGCTTAGGTTTTTTATCTGCTGGACTTTTAAAAAAAATATATATGCATATTTTACGTTTTCGAGAATAATTACTGGAAGTTTGTGAATGATAAGTGAATCTCATAAATACTTATTTCCAGTAACAAGATATATGGAGTCGAAAAGTCTTTGTTTAGCAATTCTTTACTGTCGTATTTATTACGGTAAACGACTGAGAGGGTTTGTTCTCAGTGTCGTTAAGTAACGCAAAGTTGTGCATGTGTACTGATTGGAAGGTGAATAAGACAAATCAATATACGTAAACTTATGACAAGAAAGTGACTAACCACTGCAGTTATGATTTTGTTCCTATTCCCCCCCCCCACCCAAAAAAAAATTATCACGCCTAGCGGATTTGAGGTTCTTGTGGTGGTTCCCCTACTTCTAGGGTGTGACGCTGCGTCTCTTGGTAATTAGCTCGCGACGTTTCGAGACGACGTAATAACTTCATTTTAAACGGTCGAAATGTCAGTGAAGATATATCAACGCTGCATTCATTTCAGTTCATTTGTATACCTAGGTAAACAATTTATCAAATGCAGATTGTCATATAATTCACTCTAACAGTAATTAAAATGAATTGTGTCCAGCACATTTCGCCAGTTTACAGCTGCTATGTTCAGATGGCTTCTCATTAAGAAGGGAACCACTCAATTTTAAGTCTTGCTTAGTAAGAAGATTTTGTTGTTATTGGTAACATTTTATCTACAGTATTTGTGTGCATTTACACATACGTACACACATGCATACATACACACATACATACATACATGCACACATACATACATGCACACATACATACATGCACACATACATACATGCACACATACGTACACAAACACACACATACATACATATATACACTATACACACATACAAGTCTACATAACTGCATAATACATACATACATACATACATACATACATACATATTACTTATAATTCTGTTTGCTTTGCCGAAATTATTAGGGTATTTTTACTTTGATTGTCACTTAATTTTAATTTGAATAAATATCATTGTGATGATTTTATTATTTTGACACACTGAATAACAATTCTTATGTATTAGCTGCAGTCTCACTTAAATAAATATATATTAACCCAACATAAATTAAATCTAAATTAGTAATGCGCTGCGTGTAACATTAACCTGTTAAGCTAGGTCTATGAACGCAATAGACAAATCTTCTCTGTGTAAAACAGAACGTGTAGGTGTGTTGTACTGTTGAACATGCACACACCTCGTTTAGGGCGTGACTGAACTAGGCAGATGGTGCTGCGTCCTTGATGCTGTTTCATCCTCTCCCCTAAACGTGGCCTTGTTGCCCACGTATCTTGATGGCCTGTAGCTGCCTTTTATTGCGCACCGATCGTTACACTTTCGTGAGAAAGTTTAAAGGTAAAGGAATGTTAAAGTGTTTGCAAGCGGTCCTAACAGGCGGCTTACAATAACCTGTATCACCCTCACGTATAGGACATGTCAGCTCCGCTGCTTTGTGCTGCCTATGCCCGCTAGCTAGTCAAGACCTTCTTTACTGATTGTCGCATTGTAATTGCCTGTCACCGTCTTAGAGATATCTTTGTGATTATATGATTATACATATAATCACATAGATTTATGTATAATCTGGGAACGTGTTTAAATGTACCAAAGGGTCGTTTTGAAAGAGCGTATTTTCAAGGATTTTCCAAGTTGTAATATTATGGATTTTGACATCATGTTTTTGTGTACTTATTTGTTTATTTCTTCACTTCAATTTTATTTAAAGATGTCAGTATTCCGTACTATACTTTATAACATTTTTTTCGCAATTTTCTCCGCGAGCCCCGACAACCCCGCTATACAGAGGCGAAAATAAATGTCCACAAGAAAATTCCATTACAACTTGCAAATCATAATTTATGTATGTATGTATGTATTATTATTATTACCAGCACTTATGTTTCCGAGTTGCTGTTTTATGGGAATAATTAAAATACACTTACTTTTAGTGTGTGTTCTACTGAAGATTTAATTTTCCTGCGTACAGAATATGACTTTTTATGAATATGTGCAGTTAAATAACGTATTGACCTAGCTTACTTGTTTAACTTTAGTTTATTTTGGTTATTGATTGTCTAATTTTTTGCCCTCTTATTTATGAAATTTAGTATGGATTCTGCAAAAGCTTTTCGAGTGCCAAAGGATACAGTAGCCAAAACACTCTTGGAAGCACTGGCTGATAGATTCCAATGACAAGTTGCAGAAAATGGGGCTGCTCTCTTCTTAGACGTGAAACCTTGAAGTCTGGTAGACATTTACCAAATTTTCTCAGGAAAACGGCACTGATTTTCAGGATAGAAGGTTTTAAACTTGAAGGCTGCCACAACTCGTCCCCACACAACGTTGGTACTGGCTACCAAACCACACGGCATCACATCTCAGAACGCAGTATTTTTTATACTCTACACTTTGCAGTCTTCCAATATGAAACGGTATGATTATTAGAACATATTGCACTGAGTAAAACGGCGAAATTAAGCAGTTGTTTTATAATCTTATTTTATATTTAGTCATTTGACAGGAGAAACTGAGTAAATCATCTAAACTATTATGATAGCCAGTCTCTTGGCACAATGTGTTTTCGTGTATGTAGTTCTGTACCGGAGTTGGAGGCAACAGGGTCTTCCAAATATTGGTAACGATCTCCCAGGTTGCATGGTATCGTAAATCAGAAGATACAATACAAAGAGCTCGTGGACTAACAGCAGTATAATCCTACGAACCGGTCTGTTTGATCTGGAATGTTGTATCCAATTTCATTCTTTAAACATGCTCATGTTTCTGCCGATGAACACGTAGGCGAGTGGCAAATATCGAAACTGGTGAGCTAGAGTGCACCCTTCCTGAACGTAACTCGAATAACTATTTCTTCCATAAATATACGTATTTAAACAAGGTGAACCAGTTTTAATGTAGGTCTAGTCTGTCACTTTTCCTGAATGTGTTGTTAAAACAAGAATATTCACTCGGCCGCTGTTAGAGCACCAAATGCTGCGGCCCCTTTCCCATCGCACTTCTGTCTCTTGGAATATTAATAAGCACGACTGTTCCTTGCCACAAGTGTAAGTGCTTTGTTCACACGACGTAACACGAAATTTCTTCACAGTAAGTGTCGTAATGTCCGCGTAATCTGCGTCTCCCTTTTGTTCTGTCTCTAATTCTGTTCCAGATGTAATTTTAACGGTACATTATATGCAACTGTGCCCTTCTTGAGAAACTGACTACAGCTTGGCAAGTTGTGGCATTTCTTGCTGTCTGTGGAATTTGAATATCGTTTTCGTCTTTACAGTAGCTCGCCATTTTATCTCATTCTGGGTAACATGTTTATTCTCTGCATTCCTCTTAAGTACCTCTTTCACATCCAGTTTAAAATTATCCTGTCATATATGCCTATTTCTTTATTCCCTTCAAGTTTTCAGAGACAAAGTTTTAAGCATTTCGCCTGTATATTTATATGCCACATTTCTCGTTCATCTCTTCCAGCTAGGATTAACATTTATCAATAGAGGCCAACAAGAAACAACCCTTATTAGAATAACGAATTTGACTTATGGAAGATAGTATCTACGAAGGTGCGAAATAAATACATCATCAAATTTATCAACATTACCACGACACGTTAACACGGAAGTTCAAACACAATAACAGCGTACTCATACACCATTGTGGAAGGTGTGTGTTGACACCGGGTGTTTACCAACTCTGAATGACATAATCTTGAAATTTGTAATTTTATGTTGATATTCTCAAATATAAAACATTTTCTTACACTTATACTATTTTAAATTTTTAAATTTTTAATTTTATAAAAATTAGAAACTTTGTCGTCGAATGTGTATTATGAATAATCCTTTAACGTCACCACTGGCTATGTTTGCACGCCTGCTGAAGGTACAGTTGTACTGCAGTGCGTAGCGTTAGGTGTTTTTGTATGTACTGACAGTGCTGCAAATTGACTGAAGACAAACAGTGAAGCTTGGATTATTTTAACTACACCATGACTCATAAGTTTCTGCTCCCTTACATTGTAATGTTTTATTATCGTACTAATATTCTCAAATATCTTTATGGAAGAACTTTCTGTTTATAAATATCTTCTTGTTGCTTTGCTTTTGATGCCTTCATGGCCGAATAAAACATTAAAAATTAATAGAATTATATGCGAAAGACTTTACAAACGCCTTAATTGAATTCACTATGAAAATACATGTCATGAAACAAAAATATTTTAGGCACAATATAGATACGAGGTGATATATGTGAAACATTTTATTTCTGCTGAATGTTGCAGTGTGATGTGGGAGAAAGTTCATAATGTGATGAGGTATAATAACCATGAAATATTGTACACATAATTGAATAAATGTTGACCAACTTAATGACACTTGCTTTATTATCTACTGCTCAACATGTTTCAGACGTTAATACGTCCATCTTCAGGAGCTTGCGACTATTTGTTGCGTTGTGTAGGCTAACTTGAGGCGTGCTGGTGTTATGTAGCGGGATTGTCTGTTGGTGATGTGGTATCCGAGTGTAGGCTGAACCACAACTCTAGTGGTTCAGCCTACACTCGGATACCACATCACCAACAGACAATCCAGCTACATAACACCAGCACGCCTCAAGTTAGCCTACACAACGCAACAAATAGTCGCAAGCTCCTGAAGATGGACGTATTAACGTCTGAAACATGTTGAGCGGTAGATAATAAAGCACGTGTCATCTAGTTGGTCAACCTTTATTCAAATATCAAGATGATGCACGGTCCAATACGCATAAGATTGTACACATAAGTTGACAGCTAATTGTATGTGTCGCAGCTGTTACATTGATCGTGGACATCAGTCCACAGAAAGCAGAAAGGTACTGCCGCAATGTGATTATGTGGAAATGAATGAGATGGTCATGAATGATGTTGCTGATGCAGAGATGAAGGATTATTTGCCGTATCCAGGAGGTGCGTACGAAGATGACGATGAACCGCCATTAGCATGACCGCTGTCATAACCGTTGGAGTAAGCTGCGTAACCAGCGTTTGATCCCCCGTGTGCAGCATAACTGGAACCTCCATTGTAGCCTGAGTTTGGTGCTGCGTAGTTAGCAGAGGGAGTGAATGAGCTTCCGGTTGGATGATAAGCTTCACCCTCGTACCTGACGTTCGCGCGGTAGCCATTCTTCCAGTCGGCGATATACGTGACGATCTGGGTGCGTCCGTCCGGCAGTTGAACACGGTATTCACCCTGGATAGTGTTTCCGTCGCTTGTCTCATGTCGATTGTAATCATTACCTGAGGCGTAATCGCGTACCGCGTACCCGAACTGGTACGACTTTGGCTGAAACACAAGCAGGAACTGTAAGCTGCGTGGACCTATAAAAGAGGAAGTGCAGGATTATAGAGCAGCAGGACTGGGATGGCGTGGACTGCGTAAGAACAGGAAGTGCGGAATTAAAGAGTTGCAGAACTGACATGAAGTGGCTGACATAAGAGCAGGATATGCAGACTTGCAGCATGGGAAAACTGGCATAACTTGGGACTGATAAAGGAGCAGGAAATGTTGGCTTAACATAAACAATGCAACTTGGGCTGCAATTTGTTCTTAATATTATCCTAGTTGGACGGGAATTAGCACGGCTACTTCAGGGGCACCGACGACCCCAACAGTACAGCAGCAAAACACAGGATATAATATGTTTCAGTCGTTCTTTCAACGTCAGTTATGCAAAAAATTTCAACAAATTTGTCAAACACTGTTTTGAACTGTTCGTCACCAGTAGAAATACAATTCAGTGAAAATAAACAGTAAGAAGTGGAAATTTATCAAACTACGCGCTGGCGAAAATTTAAATCAAGTAAATTGCATCTGTGTATCGTCTTCACAACGGGATGTCTCTGCTAAAGATAATGGTAGACGGTAGTTATGAACACCTTATTTTGACAATGCAAAAAGGAAGAAAATACTGCACACGTAAATTATTCTAATAATGTTCTAAAAATAAGACAATTTTAATATTTTATGGTTTATTTGTAAAATTTATAATCAATATTATTTTAGTGTACAAACCTCATTGGGTATGGTAGCAAGTGTGAAGGCCCTGAAGATGATATCAATGCCAAAACATGTTAGGCCAAGCATACAAATAAATTGTATTATTGGTGTTATGGAGTGGCTGCAAATTGTTGTAATATTCGCACCCGTTAAATTATGTTAAATTCAATAGGACTCAGAATTTTATATGTTAGGTCTCTTTTCTAAAAGAGTACGTACCCTTCCGTAGTCTGTTTTGTGTGTAACTTTCTCTTTTACACTTAAAAGAAACGTATGATAGGATAATCGAGGTATGTATATAAGGAAAGAGTGCCGTACTTAACTTAGGGTTAAAAATATAATGATCCTGCGATGTTGTTGTTCCATGCACAGCTTGGAAGTGTGTCATACGTGTGTATCATCATTCGATGACCGTAGGAGTACTTTTGGTTTCATTGTCGAATTTATTTACTTGCGTTGTGATGGTTTATAAAGAAATACGGCGCTGTCCATTTCCATCATGTAGAAAGCTTTATAGCCAGTGTGGCGTGTTCGGAATTTTAAGTTTAAAATTCTTTTGTTCAGAAGCACACAATATGTTCTGTATGTCGCGCGCATTAGTAAATTTCCATACGTAATTCACAGCTACAACACTCGTTCCCAACTTAAAAAAATAATAATAATAAGAAGAATATCTGAATATTTACTAAATGGAACAGATTATTAGTCTGGTGTTTTCGTTTTTAAAATAGTTTTTGACTTGTTATTGTATTTTTCGAGCGATTTTGCATTTTCCTTTTACATAGAATGGTACAATAACTAAGTTTTTTATTTCTAATTAGCGGATTTTCATACTAGTATTAGGTAAACTTAGTTTTTGCTGCCAGTAAATGACTGCAATTTATATAAAGTCCTTGTATTGCTATAATAACAAGTACTTTATGAAGCCGATTTTGGTATATGCCAGAGAATATGCTGTTTATATTTGAGAATCACACCGTATTGTTGCAGTCTGTTATTTGTCGCTGCAGGTTATTAACAGAACACTTCGATATTGGCAACTGAGCCTATTGTTTCACACTCCGACCCTTCTGTCTCCAGAGAAATAATCCCTGTTTCCCACTGAATAGTGGGAAACAGCGAACGCCGAGCTTTCAGTAGCATATACTAATTCTGAAGCAAGTTATAACTATTATAGGTAAATTCTCGAGAGAGAATCTTTGTTGTAGCGACTAGGAGGCTACGGGCTGGGCGATGCGAAATTCGAAACTGGACAAGGGAAATGAATTTTTCTCTTTTCCAAAACGTGCAGACAGCCTTCTATTCAATGCGCACTGGGGTTCTTTTTGGGGGGTAAAGCCGCCGGGGCGTGAAGTTGACCTCTCCGTCTTGTGCCGAGGTTAAGAAAGAGTGAAGTTACACTGCTGCTGCTGCTGAACCTGTGTGCGTTCATTGCGATGCCAGAGACAACTTCTTTCTTTCACTCTTACCTGCTCATCGTAACCTCCATGGCCGCCCGAAGCGTAACCTCCTGCCGTGTAAGAGGATCCCCCGCCATAACCGCCACCATAACCACCCGATGTTGTGTATGAAGCAGTTCCCACAGGGGCGCCGTAAGATGATAATGCTGGAGCACCATATCCGCTGGAATGATCCAGGTGGCCTCCTCGGACAGCCACCACCAAAAGGAAAGTACCCAGAACCTGACAAAAAGGAACATAAAATAGGACAGTCACAAAATGAATATCACTTTCACTGCATAATAACAAATTTTAATTAGTTGTTCATGAAGAGATTCCCCCCCTCCCCCCAAAACACACACACACACACACACACGCAAGATAGTTGTGACTGTAGTGAGTGGTCACGGACTGGTAAACGGGACAAGGAGTTTTCTGTTCCCGTCATGTTCAGCCATAATTACGATTATCCAGCCCCCACTCTAAAGGGTACTACGGGTTGCTTACTCGGAGACAAATTGGACGAAGCGTGACACTGACGATTCACTTCCATAAATTTCGACTTGAGGATTCTTGGAGTTTTACATGCCTTATCAAGCTTCTTCATGATGTGTTGTTTAATCACAAGGACAATTTAACCGTTTGCGTTTACACATATACAACATTAAGAAGTAATTCTTATTGTGAGAGTAATTTTACTTTCTCAGTCGCGTGACGTAAAGGAAAGTTTTGTAAACTGTGATACGGATGAGGTTAGTGTATATACTTTGATCATACGTTTTAGGGAACTTAAAATGTTCGTCGCCAATTGCATAAGAACTCGCTGGTGGTCTCTTTTGTGTGCCAGATAAATGCAGTCCACACAATTTCATTTTATTTCTTCAAGATTAAGTTCAATATTTGCATACTATCTAGGATCAGATCAGCAAAGTGGATTGTTTTCTTCAGTTTCCTAACTACATCTCACGCTACATATTTATCGAAATGCATGTAATACTCATATTATGTCATATGTTGATTTCAGTCATTGTAAAGGCAAAGCTCTTCGTATTAATTCTCAGACTAATATAACGCCACTTCCAAGAATATTCACTTCACACAAGGCTTGGATGACTTGTACTCCTGGTTCACAATTTGGAGTTCTCGACAACGAATTTGGTTTGGAATCCTGTTGTGTGGGTTGAGAGATTTTCTCAGTTTCTCTCGGCCCTTCAGGAAAATAGTGCTTGCCTTAAGCACCGCCACAATTCGTCGGACATATTTATAGAATTTCGTACCATATAATAAATATTGTAAACACAGTCTTAAAGAAGTAATATTCTCATGACTCAAGTTTAGGTTCTTTAAACAGATTTATGTAGCAATAACATTGTAAGTTCAGTACACTCTTATTGGAAATTTGTATAAGTGCCTGCATAAGCGCCTTTTGAGAAGTTAATATTTCTTGAAGGCTGTGCTGTATTCCACTAGCTGTCTAAACTGTTTCAGCCACTCCTGTGAGCCTACGGCTTTTAGATTTTTTTATGTTGTTTCGCTGAGACAGGAGGCGTTACTTAGAATAATATACACTACGAGGGGGTGCTGATAAGTCCTTAGTCCGTCCAGGAAGGAAACAACAACAAAATTCCAAAAGTTGTTCAGGTGACTGGCACCGTTGAAGTTTTTGATGCGCGTTCAGGCATTTCGGGACCCATTTCGCGGAGAGCATCCGCATATCCAAATCTTCATGAATGATGGACCCAACCCGCTCACGTGAGATGCCCAGTTGCTCAGCTATTGATTTAGCCGTAATCCGGCTGTCTTCCAAGATTAGCTCTTGAATTTGATCAATAATCTCCGGGGTGGTCACTATTTTGGGTCGTCCAGGACGAGGCGCATCAAGGTTGAAAATTCACCACTTTTAAACTTGGCCACCCAGTTTTTGACGGTGGCATACAAATGTGCATGCTCCCCTAATGGCGTGAATTTCCTTCGGCGCCTTGCCTTGCAGGAAAAAAAAAACTTGATGACAGCTCGCGTCTCCTTGTTGTTGAAATCGCGCGCGTCACCTGACATGCTTCCTTTCAGCCTCTGTAGCAAGAAAATACTTGCAGTTCGGCACATAAACAGACCCCTCTTTCCAACGACACTATCGATTCCGTCCTACGACATCGGGAAGTATGTCGGGCTAAGGATTTATCAGCACCCCTCGTATTTGGAAACTTATCTCCATTCAGATATTATGGTTGGGTCAGTACAGAGGAGATGAGGATGGATAGGGAGAGAGAAGCTGGATTCGTATCACACTACTGTTACCATCGGTAGCACCGTCAAGAGTATTATTCCGTTTCGATGTACTAGAAATTTGGCTCTCAATGTGCATACTTTCTCTTGATTCCATATAGAAAGAAATCTACGTCTCGAGTTCCGATTTGTTGAAAAGAGAATAGCCGTCGAGCTGTTCGTGGTATTACCTGCTTCTCCTGAGGCCTAAGAATTCGTTGTTTTACTTGAAGAGTCTGCGACTTATTGCTGCCCAGTGCCGGTCGATTCCATTCTGCATCTTCACACCGAGTGAAGTCTTTTGCCAATAAATTTCTGATCAAAATCACTATCTTTCCCTCGTGTGTTTCATACATGTCGTCAATTTCGTCTGCTTTATTGGATTATGTAATATTACATCTTGTGAGGAGTAAAACATGAAACAATATATACATTGCCATTGTTCCAATGATAAATGCACTGTTCGATTATTTGTTTAAAAATATTGAGAGAAGCGAAATAATGTGTAATCAACAATACAGCCACTACTCCACCCACCTGCTGTGCGAATAAAATTGATTGAATCACGAATGAGCAAACTTACCAGCTAGGGGAGTTAGTGCTACTTTCTTGCCTCTCAAGAGGGCGGTTTATTAAATACACATACACAAACATTTCAATGTACTTTTCTTAGTTATGGATCTGTGGCGTCAGTTGCAACACTCCCGCTTGTGTTGTAGGAAAAGCGCTGCACTTCAGTTCCGTTATACCCTTAACCTTGAGCACATGGAGCAGGAACATAAGCGTGCTGAACACGCAACTTGAATTCTTTAAGAGACGTCTGGGTACACAGCCGCTCTGCACTTAACGTCTTATGTAAACGTCATTTATATTCCGTCATTTGATTTGTCTTTAAATCTTGGCGAACGGTTACTGAAACGGGTATTTGTGGGAATATATGCGGCCATCAGTGTGAGGTTTGATACAGCTTTATTTAACTGCAAAATTTAAGGGCTTTTAACTCTCTTATAAGTTTTTCAACGAATGATGTCACTGCATTCCCACTGTGGCTTCATCTTTATGACACCTTGTCGTACTCTGGTAGGTGGATGGATACCAATTTTTCGAATAAACACGCTGCTTCTGTCATCAAGTTTAAGTGTACTTTATTGCTGAAGGTGGGAGAACAGTTTTACTCCGAAACATTGGTACGTATGTACCTATGACACTACATTTAACATGGTATCGTAAACTGGATAACGACACTATAAAACTTTAAAGTCTTGAAGATCGTAATTCTAAACCTGTCACTTGACTGTGCGTTTGCATTTTAAGGAGGCATGACTTTACGTTTTAAGATTGAGTCCGGTATTATCTGGGTGTTAAACACTGTGTTCCCTTGCATACAGTGCAAGTTGTATGGGACATGGGAGGCCATAACTGTTGGGTCTGAGTGTTTCAAATACGGAAGAAGCGAAGAGATTCTAATGAAATTTGGTGCCGGGTTGGGGTCCTTCCTGAATATGTCGAGTGAATTTAACAATTTAAATGTACATTTTATTTAAGGACCCAGTTCGTACCGCGCAGTAAACACTTTTCATCTTGATTGTAAAAATTAATCAGTTAATCCTGCACAAGGTAGTTTTTACACCCTTTTCGAAAAATTGTGTAAAACGACTAGTTTCGTCATGTCTGGCTCTCTGTCCGTCCGTCCGTCCGCCCGCATGGAACAAGTCGGCTCCTACTGGACGGGTTTTCATGAACTTTGGTATTTGAGTATATTCGAAAATCTGTCGATAAAATTCAAGTCTCATTAAAATCTGACAAGATTAACGAGTCCCTTACATGAAAAATAATATACTTTTATTATCATATATCGCTCAGTTCTTTTTAGAACGAAAAAGTTACAGAGAAATGTTGTAGAGAAAATCAAAACACACACCTTATGTTCAACAATTTTTTTTCGAAAATCTTGCCGTTTATGAGAAAATGTGGAAAAATTTTGTAGAGCCGAGCATGTCATGGATTAAAATATGGCGAATGCAGATTGCATGCTGGAGACCTAAGGCTATACGCACGCACGCACGCACGCACCACACACTCCAAACATGTAATTTTTGTTCCTTTTCCACTTCGACAATGGTTGTACGAACGCTTCTCAAGGTTACGTTGCACGTACATTGCCTATCTTGTTCAGTGTTAAGCCTGTTGGTGCGTCATGCAAGCAGTTGGCTTTAAAAGGTTATTTTTGATTATAATGAGTTCAGTGCAGCTTCTGTTTCCTCATATGTATTTATATTGTAATTTGTTCTGTATTTTTTGAGCGCGTATCTCTGAAGTACAGATCCTGTGCACCTTAACTTAGATAGAAATGTTACATCAATTGCAACCAGAACGGGACTCAGTTTCTGGCGTATATAGCGCTAAAATGATTTAGTGAACACATAACACATATAAACTAGGAGGGTAATGAAATTTTAGAAAATTCTGGAACCTCCTGTTTGATAGACTCAAAAAAATGGACAGACTTTTAAATAAGGGCTGTGTGTTGCTGTAACACTATCGGTAGAATACGTAGAAAATTCGGGGTCGTAGAAGAAGCGTGAAGTTTTATGTTCTTTGCACCATGCATTGTGATATAATTATACAACACAAACCAACGAAATGCACAAGTTTCTAAATAAATATTTAATTTCGTTTGTCTCCTACATGTTTCGAACATCGTGGAGAGAGTTGTATATGCAGTGTGGTATGTTTTACATACATCGGTGTGAGCAGTCTGGTGGATAAATGGATAGGAGAGTGTATTCGAGCCTCTAACACACTCAGCTATCCATTTATCCACCAGACTACTCGCACCGATGCATAATAAAACATAACATACTGCATATATAGCTGTCTCCCTGAGGATGAACCCACGAAGTTCGAAACACTTAGGAGACAACAGAAATTAAATATTAGTTTAGAAAATTGTGCATTTCGTTGGTTTGTATAGTATACACGTAAAATTCTTATATTAACGGAAAGTTTTGTTCCTGCACAAATCCTGCTATTCTCCTATGCAGGTTTAAGGACTAAAATGAAAATAGCTGCTTACGATTCTTCCCAGAATGTCTTTTTTTAAGTTAAACTCGTAGTTTACAGATAACTTTTACTGTGAATGTAGGTCTGTTCCCACAAGAGAATCCGACATTCTCTTATGTACAAAACCGTGGGACAGTCGTCGTTCTTATCGCGTATCCCAGCAACACATATAATTGTGCAGATGACGTTATACACCATTTAACAATAGCCAAGTGTTCGAAGAGAAACTTCATTGTAACTTGCTGTGGTTACGTGCGTCCTATTGAATTCAAATGGCAATGCCTATACGTGCAAGTAACAAGCGATCCCACAGTCTGACAGCAGACATCTCCTACCATGCTGTTACTCTACGAATAAGAGGTAGCCTATGCACGAGAAGGAAACTGGAGAGGGAACTTGGAAGTGTGGTCTAACACCTATCACAGAAATGTCATACGAACAGTGATTGTAAGCACTGACATGAAAACCACGGTTTACGTACAAAATTTTCAAATATTTTGAAAATGGAATTTCATCTACGACAATTAATAACTTGAAAATTAGGAGCTATTGTAACCTGATGTGTAGAGTTGTCAACAACGAGAGCGGATGGTAGTGGATCCGGTTAATCAATACCAGAAGCTGTAATTACAGTTGTACGAGCTCCTGATGTTGAGTGTCAACACCCGAAACATGTAAAAGCTGCCTACGGAAATGTAAAAAACTGAATAAGTCGCATCTTGTTGGACAATTATTAAATTGAATTTACCGGCATGTCTGAGGAATGTACTTCAACAATTAAACCTGAGGATGGGGGCAACATGCTTATCCGAAACGGTGGAAAGTTTCTGCCATATTGTACATCCCAGAAGGTATATTCTTCTTTGGCCCTACTGTGAACACCTCGACTGTCCCCGAAGTTATAGAGTTTAACTTCAGATTCACTTGGAATTTTTGTACGATGATTCGCTCTGAGACAGACATTTATAATTGTACCTTAAATAACTGAATGGAGCAGAACCTTCCTTGAAGAGACAATGGATTCTTATCCGATCGAGAATTGTTCAAATACCTGATATGAAATGTTTTTACAAGATCCCGATGCCGGTTACTATTCTGTACCAAATTAGTCAAGCCGACATCCTATCAATCGTGTCCCTTGAAACCCATTTAATATTATCCCGCAATTTTAGCTTTGTTATTCCAAGTGGTTAGTTCAAGTTTTATGACAATGTGTTGTGTATGGACTACTCTTCTTTCCAAACACCGCATGATGGCGTTTAAAATTAAATATGCGTGTTTCGTTACTCAATTGTTATACCAACTACTGCACATATATAAAATATATATGCTGCCACAATACCCAACTGGTACAGCGAAATTAATGTGACTTTTTATAGTGTGACTTTAGCAAGGACGATATGGCTCCCTGATGATGGTCCTAGGACCGAAACATGTCGGAGCGTTTTAA
>Ga0123354_10004249_pt1 | contig 20221 bp, 10 predicted proteins | sample TergutLab28metaG_2_FD_97872 | JGI IMG/M metagenome (GOLD analysis project Ga0123354, IMG submission 97872) | Labiotermes labralis P4 segment gut microbial communities from Petit-Saut dam, French Guiana - Lab288 P4 | ecosystem: Host-associated > Arthropoda: Insects > Digestive system > Gut ...
AATTGGTATATTTATCTCAGTAATTAACCAACTTGATGGACAAAATTTTTGTTCTACAATAAGTTTATTTTATGCCTCAACATGTTTCGAGCACATGTGCTCATCATCAGGAGGTCAAAATTGCATTACACGGCCTCTGGTATCATCACACCTATAGGTGGCAGTCTCGTGCACGGGTTGAGAGAGGACCTACTGATGATGAGCACATGTGTTCGAAACATGTTGAGGCATAAAATAAACTTATTGTAAAAAAAAATTTTTTTACATCAAGTTGGTTAATTACTGAGATAAATATACCAATTGCTGTTTATACAGAGTTGATCCTCCTGATGATGAGCAGCAAGTCTGCTCGAAATATATAGCAGCTTATTATTGAAATAAATGAATATAAAATAATGCATCTTGTTGGTTTATATTACACGGATATTTAAATAAATTATTTTTATTTTACTTGTGGAAAGATACTAATTCAAAATACTGACTACATTAAGTTCAGGAGATAAAAATTAGAAGCTTTTCGCAGTCTCCATGCATGAGCTCGTAGACTGATATACAACAATTTGTACATAATTTATTTGTGGGTTTGAAATCTTTTTGTGCAGCGGTTTACAAGTTTGTAACTCTGTCATATCATGGTTGTTGCAATGAAAATGAAACAACCATCTTTGGAACCTCAATTACCGAAAGCATATAACCTCGGCGATTTGACGCAACTCAAAAACCCAGAAGCGCCAGATTCTGAGAGTTGAATTGTTTTACGTTTTGAGAGTTTATGTGTCTTTACTTCTAGCATGTAGTTGTGTATAGATTAATAAAGCAGGTTTTACTGAATACATGAAGGTCAGTTTCATTTACGGTTAATTTGTGTTTATTTATATAATTGTTTTTAAAAACATGCATAAATAAACACATTTTATTGCATGTATGAAAATTTATTTTAATGGCATTTTAAATGAAATTAGATATCGAAAATTACACCAAAAAATTAAGTGCTTTTATAATGGGGTCAAGATTTTTTTATTTAGAATGACGATTGAACATCCCACGTTTAAACTTTTCTATATTGTCTAGGAGTAAAACCTACTCTCTTAATATCTGTATATGACTGGATCAGCGGTATAGCTGTGTATACAGGGAAAGTGCGGTGAATAACCTAACGGACATGAAAGAGAGGGCGAGCTCACTGCTGTAATTCGTCATTCATCTGCTCATAACTATCGGTTTAGTGGCACACCCTTTCGGAAAATTGCGAAACGACCACTGTGCTGCCATTACCAATCGTCATTATTACATATGAATAAGTGATATATAACGAACTGAGCCATGACATGGCGTGACATATTCGGCAATCCGGGTCACTATTGGGCTGTGTTTTTGCAGCAGTTCAAGCAGCAATTATTGCAACACACTTCGGCACTCCCAGAAGTTCAGTTTTTCTCTACTTCCGTTTTGTGATTCTGTTATTTATACGTCCTGAGAAACCCGTGATGGCTGAGAGGTGAACTCGAGTTCGTAAAAATATTTTAGACTAACTAATTCTCCAAATCAGAATCTTGATGGTGAAGCCAATAATCGCTGAGCTAGCAAAATTTTCCTTGTTTATATCAACTCGATTTTATTTCGGTACAGCCCGTCATTCAATCCTACCCTGGGCCAGTTGACTCACACACAAAACTCTCATCCCACATCTCCAATATTATTTGCAATATTATCATCTAATTTTCGAATTAATCTCGAATCTTTCCTTGCTATCCAGACTTTCCCACTAATCTTTCAAGACCATTCTGATCATTCCATTCTCCGTCAATACCATCCTGTCAGTTTTTCCCAAATATTCTCACCGTCATAGAATTTGAAGTGTGGGAAAACAAATGACAGTAAATTCCTAACTCATTTGTACTGTGCCTAATTTCCACTATATTTAACAAAAGCAGCATGATACAGCTGTAACTACTCCCATATTCCCGCATAAAGCAACATGTCACGGATGTAGCAGTTACTACCCCCTATTCCTACTTAATGTGCCAAAGACGCCTCCGTAGCTACTCTACACTTCTTGCATAGGACTGCGTGACACATGCTTGGTGTATAACTACCCACCACTCTTGATGCCTACGTGCTTGTTGTAATGTTTACAGTTTAGTATTTACCGTACAGTTTAGAGGGGTTTTAATTTCGTTCACGGACTGTATTTATACGTTTCGTATAATTCTCAGAACAAACAGGCGTGATTTTTCTCAACATTATCAAAGACTTCGCTATTACAATGGAGAAACAGCGTGTTTTCCGTGGGGCAGGTACCGAATTTGTAAATGTTACCTATTTGAAATTTGTTAATATTTCACCACAAAGTTTGTGTTGTTTGTTACGTTTTATTAAAATTGAATGTTGCATGACACGAAAAATTTGCACTGTCGAAATTAGGCTTAATGTGTAGAGAAAGTTTTGGGCTATATTTTGAGTTAACGTCGGTATACATATTGCGTTTGAAACATATTGGCTTCTGGGTCGTTCCATGTTACGTTCTGAACATGTATTACTTTCTGGATCATACAGTTCAGTTATTTACGGTACTGAAAGTGGAAAATGTGTCCAGCTAGTATTGAGATAAGTGAATGCAAACAGTCCGTTAATTTTTGTCTTTAAATATTCAAGAGGTTAAATAAATTACGTCCCGGCCATATATATGAATACACGTACGTATACAGAAGATTGCATTTCAGATAGTCAATTCACTCTAAATGGCACAAAATTACTAACTGTTCATTCCATTTTCTGATGTTAATTATTTAAATCCTAGCACTGTGTGTAACTTTCTGTGTAAAAAGGGAACGAATTTGCCTGTTAATTTTTCATCAGTGCGAATTCGAACTAAATCTGAACAGAAAAAAAACCGGAATTACATTCTGTTGCCATGAGTGAGGGAAATACTTTCTCTTATGTGTGGATTTTGTCCTTTATCTTACCAGGGATACATGCATGTAGATAAAATTAATCTTGTTTTTTACACTGGTGTTTTATTCTGAGTAATAATGTTTTATTTCTCTGTACATCATATTTGACGAAATTTTATATTTGCGGCGCGCGTATACACAAGTGAAGAGAATTATTCTTCTTTAATCCACAACTTTCGCGTATTAGTGAATTATTTTCTCCTGATTTCGAGCATGCATAGGAATCGGCCTTTAGTTTAAGGCAATGTACGTGAATAATTCAACATGCTTACCTTGTATCAGAGTGAGCAGTAAATTTTTGGTAATTATAATCCAAGTTTCCTTTCGGACAGTCTGTTTACATAATTATTTCGCGGATACTTCTGTGTAATGTTGTTCATGTTCTTATGGCAGTCCGGAAGTATCTTATCCCTGAAGTCATTTCCAGGTAGAAATGTTATATGAAAGTGGTGCGACTCTTTTATTGATTACGGGGCTGTGGATATGTGAAGTTCAAGAATTATTGAAACATACCTGAGCTGGATTCTGTATGAAAATCTCCCTGCTAGGTTACGTGTATACACGCCCGCCGAACCTAAAATTCTAGTATACATGGTGCCTTCTTTCTGTGAAGTACCGGGACGCTGATAAGTCCTTAGCCCGACCAGGAAGGAAACAAGCTCGGAAGCATGTCAGGGACGCGCGCTATTTCAACAGCATCGAGACGCGAGCTGTCAAGTTTTTTTTTCCTGTAAGGCAAGGCGCCGAAGGAAATGCACGCAATTCTGACAGAAACATTAGCCTTTAGTCACATCTCGGACTCCTATGTTTCCACGTGTGGGGTCTCATTTAAGAAATGGTGTATGAATCAAAAGCGGATGCAAGAGATGAACCATTTTGCCGATTGTGTCGTAAGCTATGCAACATGCAGACAGAAAGTGCATAGCGCTAAGACGACTGGTTTGAATGTTAATTTAAAGTTATTTAATGAAGATCAGTCATAATTTGAAGTATCTTGTCGATTTTGTGAAGATTGAAGCTGACGAACACAGCGGTTCCCACAACAATATCAGCGACGGATTCCACCATTGCGTACCACAAATTTGTGTACTGGAACAGGAACGACGTTTCGAACTTTTAGAATTTCGAAATATCCGTATGCGAATCGAATTGCAATGAAGTTGAACAGAGACCGTGGAATTGGTGTTCCTTGGGTTCTTTCGAAAGCCAGTTTAGCTGAACCCCAGTCAAGAGGTTACGCCCCTGAAACACAGTGGGCAGTAGTTATAAAAGTAGTAGCATCAGGGCCACATTCACAATTTTTCTGAGACCTGCATTTCGTGCGAATTCTTCCTTAAGAGTGCGTTTTAACGTACTGTTAAGGAAGAATTGTTAATATTTTAGTGTTTAGACGCAGTCTGTAAATAACACACTTTATAAACAAAACTTTTTTAGAAAGTTTTAACTAGATGTATTCCACAATTGTAAACACTATGCGATCCCAAAGTGGGCAAAGCATCTGGTAACGAAAATGTTGTAAGGGCCTGAAGATGACTAACTTTTAGTCGAAAAATGTAACCTTGCTTAAGAATAAAAAAGATGGTGCTGACATATACTGTGTAACGTAAATTGAATCCCAAGCACATCGTGATGCCTTCATTGAGAATACAACCTTGCGAGTTTCAAATTAGGTGAAGCTGATTTGTGGCGCAGTTATCGCGAACTTAACTTAGGCGAGACGGACAGTCATATTGCTGGAGAACGCTGGTGACTTGGTGTTAGGTTGCGTGAAAACTGTAAGGGAGATAGTAGATTTTGCTCTCTTCTACCACCATCAAGACCTCCTGCGTTTTTCCGCTTGCGTCAGCTGAAAAGCTGTAGGGTTGGGATATTTTGGCAAGGCTACTGTTTCCAACAGCTATCACATTCCCTGGGATGAAAAGTATCCCCCTTCCGCCGTACCCCCAGGGGGTTACACTGAAATTGCCAAACGGCACTGGGCTCTATTGTCTTGAATAAAAACATTTATCCTTAATTTGTTTGTATAAATTGAGCAAGTTCTATCAAGTGGTAAAGTTTCTGACTTGTACTGAAGGAGTACGCGGCTCGAGTCTCGACCCGGTTACTGACTATTCCGACTGGACCATTTAGTGACCTTCCTGCATCCTTCCTTTTACCTGACTTTTTGGACCACCTTGCGTTAAAAAACCAATATATTTATAAGTTTATGCCTTCTCTTTTATAAGGTAAATTAAGAACCGTTTTGCATTAATTCGGATTCCTTTCTTTTGTATGCAGTGTAATGGCATATTGCGTAAATTTTGTTATGAAACGCGGAATAACATTATCATGAATTAATACTTTTATTTTTTTTTTTCGCTGGACATCCTTCGTGGGACTGAACCTCCTCATTTTTTAGATTTCGAGATCACACTCAGTTACACCATAATCGGTAGGACTCCTCTGGGCGAGTGATCGGCCTCTACCTGACAACACATAACACTCACAAGAGACAGACGTCCATGCCCTCGGCGGGATTCGAAGCTCAAATCCCAGCAAGCGAACGGCCGCAGACCCATTCCTTAGACCGCACAGCCACCGTGATTTTTATTACTACTTAGAAATGGCTCGGAGCCTAAAACGCTTTGGACAGGCTAGTTCAATGTTCTCTTACCAAGAGACTCGTGTAATCGGAAGGCCAGTCCAACTGTACGACCGTTGTTCTAATCTGAGACTTGGTGATATTTCCTGCGGTCGTCCACTGATCCTTTACTGGGGTTCCAATTCATCATTCCCGATAACTATCCACAGTCTTACACATTTCCAAGAGTCACGAACGCGCCTTCGGCTGAAAGTGCAGTGCCAAGTGGTAAGGGGCGGTAGTCAGTTTCAGCAAATAAGTAGTCCAAATCGCACTTTTTCCTTGCTGTTTTACAGAAAATTACACCAACATTTCTGTGTATCTAAGCCCAATTTAGCCTTACTAGAAATTTGTTAATCTCTCCGTAAACCTCTTCCTTTTCTTAAATTGATGTTCATTTTCATGGTTAGAGTAACACGCCACTCTAACCTGTTTTGAATGTTTAATTAATTCGATACACTTAAAATCCAGGTTTTAGGCGCGTTCGCAAAATTTTGAAAAACGACCATTAGCTGCGTCATGTCTGACCGTTCGCGTGGGATAATTCGGCTTTCACTGGACGGATATTAGTGAAATTTTATATTTGTGGGTCGTTAGAAAATCTGTCTAAAAAATCGTTTCATTAATACCTGACAAGAATAACGGATACGACACATGGAAACCATTAAACATGTTTATCATATCTCGGACAATTCTAATTAGAATAAGAATTATTGGAGACAGCATTGTAGAGAAAATCAAAACACACATTTTATGTTCTAATAGCTTTTTCGAAATGGTGCCGTTAATGAGACAACGCGAAAAAAATGTTGTAGAGTCGGACAGGCCACAGATGGCAATACAATTTATCGCATACGCAATGCATGCTGAATACCAAAGGCTACAAACACACACTCAGAATATGCAATAATTATTGCTTCTCTACTGCAAAATTGGTAGCACGAACGCGCCTCAATGTTATGTTACATACACGTCGCCTTTCTTGTTAAATGTCTCTTTTACCATGATTATTCTCTCTCTCTCTCTCTCTCTGGCTAGATCCCCCAAGCGGTCCTTCCTGTACGTGCTGAATGCAGTGCCCATCTCGTCGTTGTTTATCTAACTATCCTAATAGAATTTGGTAAACGGTAAACATTAACGAGTTTTCCTATTACACAATTTTCTGCACCTTCTGTTACTTCCTCTCTCTCTCTCACTTAGTAAAGTTTCCTTTTTGTCACCGTTTTCACAAAGGCTCTCATTCCTGTTTTTGACTCTTGCCTAGGAGACCAAGTTTCACACACATCGCTGTGACAGTTACATACAAAATTCTGAAGGCACAGGTAAGACTAAAAATGATGCGATACAGTTGCGCTGCAGGTCGGATTTATAGGGAAATTAACATTGAAATCACATGCAAATGCTACTTGTAAATGCTAAACCCGCGCTGTTACTTATAAGTCCAGAATTTCTCTGTTCTTTCCTGAAATTATTTACTAAATATTTAAATTTTTTACAGTGCAATTCTGTTACGGAAAGTCTGTGTCTGTCCTGACGACACGACCGAGGTATTTGTTATGAAAACGAAAGTATATTTGGTCTCTGCAACAAAATTTGCCATGTGTCATAAAAACCATTCACTTGAATTCTGCGAAGTTTTTCAAGTACATCCAGTAAAATACAGGCCCCGTATGTTTAGCGTATTTCATATAAATAAGGGCTACTCTCAAGATATTATCTTTGTGTATGTGTTGATTGGAAACCACGCACTAACAGTGCTGCTTTATTTGAGAATACATCATCGTAGTACAAACGTAAGCTTATCTCCTTTATTTATCCATATATTTCTGATCTGTTTCCGCCTTACAACTGCCGTGAGGGAGATTATAATTATCTCATTATTAGAGGAAGAATACCGAAGGTTTTAACGACTCAATTACATTGTATTGTTTAAAACTTCAGTATTATTTCCCTATGTATATAGCAATTTGATTTCCCTTATGATTTTCCTAGGGCTGAACATGTCGGCAGTTTTTATGTGAATAAAGTTTAGATGCTTTATTGTAAACTATTATGATGTTTTGTTAAATAAAGTACATATTTGCTTCTTGACTTTCGTTATGAGGATCAAGAATGTACGGTCACAGCTTGTAATGTTATACTGTTCTATTATTGCAGCAGAGAGTCTGAGTAAATAGGGCATTATTTTGGACACTGTCCAACTTATTCTTTTTCTTTTAAAGACAGCGTTTAAAAAGCTGGGCATGTTTACATCATCTGGTGTACGTAATTATTCCTGTTTATTAGAGGCTTTAGAGAGAGTTGCTGTCTATAACTGAACAACCGTATGAGTTTAGATCCACAGGATTATTGGAGAAGTCTGAAATATTAGTGGTTTTCGCTGTAACACAACATCAACTGAAGCAGCTGTGTTTATTGTAACACACCATCATCTAAAACAATAGTAAAGTTTGGCGTAAAACGCTATCTGAAATAATAGTGATGTTTAACACGCCATAATCTAAAACATGCGGATATTTACTTAAGAGACCACCATGTAAAACATTTAGGCTTAATTTAGAGTTGAGAAAAACCGGAAAGTATGTTTTATCAGTCAACCACGTAATGTGAAATGAACGCCCTTCGATGTAAGATAAATGCACTCGGAATATCTGGCAAACGTTTGTTAACTGAACTTCAGACCATTCTGTGGTAGATATGTAGCAGATGCCACTTCTGAATGCAGTAAAATTATCCAGGCCACCCGACGCCTCATGTACGCTCGGCGCCGCTGTGACGACGAGGAACAGGAATTACTAACAGCACGAGTCACTTATCGGACACGGCGTCGCGTCGTGACGTCAGTAATGAAGCGCCATCCCTGCAACTGCTACAACTATCAACTTTATGTACTTAATTTTAATGAACTTCACTTTTCACCATCTGCTTACGGCTCTTGCGGTGCTCAGGTTGCAGGAGAACAAGTGAACAGCTAATTTTCATGTTTTGCTGACCCTGCATCTCAGTATAATCGTAGTAATTAACCAACTTAATGCACAAAATCTTGTTTTATAATAAGTATATTGTATGCCTCTACATGTTTCGAGCACAATGTGCTCATCATCAGGAGGTCAAAATTGTATTACACAGCATATAATACACTTATTATAAAACAAGATTTTGTGCTTTAATTTTGTTAATTACTAAGATTAAGTGAACAGCAGTTAGTTTAGTTGTAACTGTAGAATTACATTCAGTTTCAGCTTAACCCCTTACCAGCTACTCTGATTCGTTTTCTTGCCAGGTTTCTTCAGTGTCCCAAAATAGTGTAGTTTTCTAGATCGTCGTGTTTCCGTGCACGATTACCGTCCCATCACATTCGACGCTACTTATATAAACTTCAATATTGAAACAATGTTATTAAATATCCTAAAATAAAAACCATTCTATTTGGGAAGGGGTTGTATTGCAATTTGTACGTCTAAACCATTATGGGAGAAGACAAATAGAACAATTCTTTAAGGAAGTGGATTTGAGGGAGTGACTGGGGTTAATATGGCGGAGGATAGGGTCCAGTGACAGGCTGTTATTAACATGAAAATAAAGTTTCTTTTTCAATAAAGGACCGGAAATTTTCTGGCTTGTTGATCCATTATAATGTTATTAAAAGAGGAATATACTCTGTAGAGCTTTGCGGGGTGGTTTTTGACTTTGATTGACCGTGGCCGATTGTTTCAGATCCTGCCTAAAGTATTCTTCATAGTGTGTTTCGCACGTAAACATCTAGTAAGTCATGTACGGTAAAATTCTGTTAATTCCCATCATCTGTACGCATCGTAACTGGTTGTAAGTTGCCTTAGATCTAGCGATTAATCTTATCGCCTAACGTATTCTGTGATGGCTGTGACATTAATAGAAGGTAATATATTTGTTATGGCTTAACAGCTGTAATCGGCCTAGACCTCACTGTTGAGATTTTGAGATCACAGACACACCACATTTGATAGGACTCCTCTAGACGTATGATCGGCCCCATCGCAGAGACCTCAACCTGCTAACACACAACACTCTCAAAAGACAGACATCCATGCCACTCGCGGGATTCGAACCCGCAGTCCCGTCATCTAGCGGCCGTAGTCCCAGGCCTTAGACCGCGCGGGCACTGGTATCAGCAACGTGTTATAGTACCGTTTTGTATTAGTGTTTCAGAAACACTTTTTTATCCTCTTTTAGAGAATATGACGTGTTTCACTCCGGCATGCTTGTGTGTGCCACCAGTCACGAAGCATGAGATAAACTAAATACTTGACCCACGTAGACAACGTTTCTTGGAGAATCAGCCCAGTGCAAAGGCTTTGCTTTAGCAGAAGACAAAGAGCAACACAAGCTGCAAGTCGGTACCGTACTGTACCACAAATGCTTCCTAATTGTGTTCGTCTTCTTGCTACTCTCACAACGAGTAGAGGCCAATTGAAATGTGATGGCACACGCGCAGAAACCAGATTTCGTCTTTCGGCGAAACGGACGAGTCCGTTTAAATCGGCGGGGGCGTCAGTTCTGTCGACAACTGGCAGCCGAGGTGTGCGCATCAACGGTAGTAATGCTGCATACACCATGTTCCGAGGTAGTGTGAAGAGCACTGGCTACACACTCCATTCGCCAGTTTCCCCCTTCACTTCCCCTCCCGTGCGTCACCATGTGCAATCACATTTCAGCTGGAGTCTACAACGCGGCGAAGCCTGGGAACTTGGAAAAAAACAAAGCTGCTTCAGAAATACGGGGGGGGGGGCATTGGACAGGAAAGTCTTTTAGCTTTCACATTGATATAAAACTGCAGGTAACATTATACGTTTCACATTTAATTTACATTTCTAGATGGGAGACAATAACGCAGATACCTTGCAATGACAGTTCCTAACGTCCTCGGCATGTATTCTGTCGTAATGTCTGGATCACTGTAGCTGTACTGTGCTGTACGCTACATAAAACACGTTAAGGGTCAAGGTAAACGTTCATTCCTGTGGTTGGGTATTCATTCCCTGTGTGCTGTAAACGATGCTCTCCATCATTTTTTATTATTACTTTACCACCAAATTAGCTCGTAGACTATCTAACCGAAGTCCAATCAGTTGAACAAAACATTCCTGTGGCTGGCGTTGAAAATTTGCTGCTACAGAATTCATTTTAACAATTTTCGTGTGTATGTTATCTGTCCTGTATTCGTTACGTAATCACCTGTTACTCGTTCCACGAATGGGAAAAAAAAATTCCGAATCTGTTGGTTACCTGTTCGTCTAAAAATAATGAAAAAACTACATAATAAAATAATGTCATTTGCACTCAACGAAATCTGTGTGCAAGAAAATGAATCCAATTTACTAACTATAGTAACTGCTTTCCCAGTAAATCGCATTTTAAAAAATTAGTACATTGACTGGCAATTTTCAGCCGAATTGCTTTGTGTGATTATGCTTGTAGAGAAGACAGTACTTTACGAGAATTTATAAGGTTATTTAATACTGTCGGCTATAATCAATTAGCATTACACGAACTTACGTAAGTTTGTGTAATACTAATTGAGTTTCAAGCACATCGTGATGCCTTCATTCAGAAATGTCGGCTATAATATTTAGTACAATATCCTGCAGGTTTATCTGGCCATTCTGGCTCCTTCAAGGACATTGTAAGGCATAACACGCGGAATGCTGTAAGATTCGGAAGATGTGTTGAAACATTTGCAGTTATTCTTGGACGCACTTTTTCCATACACCCTAGCTGAAAACATGTAACATCATTTTGTCACGACAGGATAGGTCTTGTTTTGAGGAAACAAAAAAAGTTCAAAAACAGCTAGCTTTTTTCTTGAAGTCCAGAAGTTTAAAGTCGGCTCAAATTGGTGGGTTTCAAGCGTATTTTTGTCCTGAGGACTGGGATCGATCCTGTTTCCATAAAACATAACGCTTTTCATTTTAACCCCGAACGATGAACGCAGTTCATAATGTGAATATTTCCAAATAATACATAAAATTTATCGTAACACAGCAATAAAGAATAAAGTTATGTAGTTGGTAATTACAGGACGTACAACTTTGGAACACATCTGACGTAAATAACTCATTATATGCCAAGTTCTGTCATTTTTTACATACCGAATTTAACAAATGAAACTGGCCTGTTTGTTGTGAGCGATGATGTTTTAGAGTGTGTTTTTATTGTTGTTGTTCTTTTGTGGAGTTTATTAACAATTACTTATATTATTGATATAATCTGCACCCACTTAAAAGCGTAAACCGTTAGCTTGTTTAGGACGAGTTATACCTGAAGTAGGATTCTTGTTTATGTCGTTAAGGAAAACCACGTAAAGAAATGACACTTCAGTCAGTGACAAATTCAATTAGGAGTCCGTATACAAAAGGTATTGGACTGAGTAGAAAACGAAATACACAATTCAATTTATTGTTCGTTTTTGTCCCGTTTAAAACAAATGGTCTTGAGAGTTTATCCCGAGGGTCTAGCTTTTCTACTAAAACTGGTTTAACCGCTCGAACTGACATTTTGGAATGCGCTCAAGACGGTCAGCGATTGTTTCCAATTTTAGGGACATACCTGAAAAGGACATTTTTGCAATTTTTATTTTGTTTTGGAAAAAGCAGGAATCATATTGGGCCACTTCAGGCGATACTAGGAAACCACAGTCTAGTTTTGTGGCGGTCAGAAATTACAGCTGCTTCTTCTCGTCGTTGAACAACCGAAGGACAAACTTAGCAAAGATCGCCAAATGTTTAAGTTGTTCCCCTGTCCCAAACGAGAGTCCTAACCTGGCATCGACCTCCGAAATGACACTTCTTCTCTCTTCTTTGGTGAACTTTCGAACTATTCACGTTTTCTTCTTTGCTACCTGCGGAGAAACGGTTGGAATATTTACGACCCGCAACCGCGCTGACCCAAAGTATGAATGAATGAGGAAAGCCATTCAAAATTACGTGTTACGCCCCTGGCATTTTCACCCTATGCTCTTTCGAGCATGGTATGCCTTTTCGATGCAGTTTCCCCGAAATCGAAGCAAACTGTAACACAAATGCCTTGTTCCTTCCAGTCAGCCATTAGAAAATCGCGGATTTGCTTTGAACCCACAACAATAAACACCTGCTGCGAAGCAACGCTAGAGGGTTCGCTAGGGAATTAAGGCTGCAAAACTCACTATAGTGACTAATTAGAGAAAGGTAACACACCACATCGTGGCACAAAGCTAAGGGTGTGTTGGGGAACTGGAATTTTAAGATGGAACTTTGTACGCTACAAGCAATAAGTTTGTCAGTGTTTTCACCAGCATCCCCCCAAAACATGTTGTATTTTTTATTTTCCTTGTTACACCGTGCATGTTGTTGAGTTACTCAATTATTATACCAACTACTGCACATATATAAAATTTACAAAATTTACATATTAAAACATTAAAACGCTCCGACATGTTTCGGTCCTAGGACCATCATCAGGGACCCGTATAGTCCTTGCTAAAGTCACACTCTTCGCAACATAACATTACATAACACGGCATGCTGCCACAATACCCAAATGGTACAGCGAAATTAATGTGACTTTTTATAGTGAGACTTTAGCAAGGACGATGTGGCTCCCTGATGATGGTCCTAGGACCGAAACATGTCGGAGCGTTTTTAATGTTTTAATATGTAAATTTTATAAATTTTATGTATGTGCAGTGGTTTGTATAATAATTGAGTAATGTTGTATTTTGTTGTGACAACCTGCCCTGGTAATGTTTGTCACGATCTAAACATGTACAGTTTGGTGGTTTTAAAGGGTGTTGTGCTCTTACCATAACTGTTTTAATAAGAGAACTTCACTCACGGGTTCTTAATACCCTGACACTGTTCTGTGTAATGAGCCGAGGTCTTATTTTCACATTTTGCAACAGGCTTCCTTTTTAGGTCAGCTGTCAGTAACCATTCCAAAGCCAGAGACCGCCCATATACGACAGACCTGGACGGCTTACGTTCACATCTGTCTAGAGTCTGACCTCTCCAACGTAACCTGAGAACTTCACAAGTTCTGTGGATAATGGAACCACGTAACGTGTTGTTTGCCCGTAGTGTTAATTCACTGTACCTGTCGTGCATATTTTGTATTTAATAGAAGAATACGAAAGCAAATGGAACTCTGCGAGAACCTATCTGACTAAACCGGACGGTGATGGAAGTAAAGCCGTTTTCTTTTTTATCTGGATTTTGATTCAGAGAATAAATATTAGTTAAATTGATTCGTCCTGTCCGCGCAGTTCCCAAACGCTATTCATAAAATCGACCATCAAAGTACAACACAAAGGAGCTTATTTGTCCAAACCTTCCGTTGGACACGCCTTTATTGTGTGATATATATAGGTTACTCAGATCACATATTTCGGCCCAATTTCCGGTTATCAAGTCTAATACAAAAACGTATACCATAGCTGTGCATTAATACATTCAGTATGTAAAGACGGAGAAATGGATATTTTTACATAATGTTAAAGACGCACCACTCAAACCCAGCCGCACCAAATCTCCAACACACAACGAACCGAGAACAAAACGACCGATGTGGTAATTCAACAGCACAGTCGCAAGCTCCTAATGATGGATATATTAATATCCGAAACATGTTGAGTACATAAGAAGTGAAATAAAATAGCACGTGACATCAAGGTGGTCTTTTATTCTTCAACTATCACAATGATGCACGGTCTAATAAACAACAGGTTCACATGTCATGCTCTTATGTGATTGGGCTTACGTGTGGAGTAACTCTTCACCTTCCTTTCCTGAGCTATAAATTGACTGTGAAGCAACAGCCATGTTTCCCTGCAATTCAAGGCGTTTCTTATAAACGTTTGGTGGTTTTGTGCTTTAATTTGCAGGTTAAATAACAACTAAAGAGCTTCTCAACGATTTCATGTTTTCACCTCTTCACGATACGTCCGACTACAAGCTGTGATGGTCGTGTGTGTATTTAGAGGCTCTAATTTAAACCAAAAGCACTTACGTGGTTTAGTTTGCATGTTCAGTATATATCAAAATAATTATTGAACCGCCTCTCAGCATTTCCTGTTCAGTTTATATAACGCTTAATTATATGACAAGCTGTGTTACGGTACATTTGAAAGCTTTTAATTTTATTCAGATACCTTCCACCTTCGCTACTTAAGCTCAGGTGTTAAGTGACTGTTCTGTTGCATATCATCCTTTCTATCGTCAAGTCTCTTGTCCCTCAGTTTTACTAAACATGAACAGGTAAAGCGTTATTGGCATGATATGGTCATTAAGGGTTTGAGACCCCGTAGCAACTATGGCATTACATATCGTCTGCTGGAACAAAAAAAAACTCTGCGTTTTGCCACGCGATATATTTGTGCGCTTCGTTCGATTTTCACAGCAAACACACCTTATTTAACGATTGGTCTTGATCGAAATTGCAAGCTGTCTTTCTGACGGAGGCAGAAACTAACGTTTCAAGACTGCCTTCGAAGTGTGAAATCACTTTGTAATGTTGTCCCACCTTTTACGCTTAGTTCTTCCATGTGTTATCTTTCCTCTTTATCATCTGAATAAAATTTTTATGTATTTCTCATCTTCCCCATACTTCCAGCTCATCTACATTCATTTTATCACCATAATACTTCGTGAAGAATGCTCCGTTGCGTGTAATTCTCTCCTTCCGTTTCTTACCTGCATATTCGTGCCACATGTTCTTCTCTTCCGTTTATTCTCAAAGACCTTAAATTCACCGCTTATCTCTTAGTGTTTAGAAATCAGGAGAACACAAATTGAGAGCTTATATTTGTACCTGCTCTTCTACTGTATGGGGGGTACGCGGTGGCGCATTTGGTTGAGGCACTGCGCTACAAACCGGAAGGTCGCGGGTACGATTGGAATTTATCATAGACATAATCCTGCCTGCCGGCCTATGGCCCTGGGGTTGACTCAGCTACTAACAGAAATGAGTACCATGAATATTTCCTGGGGGGTAGAAGTGTCTGGTGCGTAAGGCTGACAACCTTACCACCTTCATGTGCCGATTGTCTTGAAATCTGGGAGCCTCAACCTAGTGGAACCTTCAGGGCCTGTCCAGGGCTTTAATGAGATTGCTTTAACCTTTATTCTACTGTATGTCGTGAAACTTCTTATCGAAACGTAAACCTTAGAGTGTGGTACGAGTTTACATTAAGGTACACAACAGCCAGTAAAATTTAGTTTCACTTGTAAAATTCTCTAGGTTTTTAGCTAGGAGAAGACAAGAATTCTGAACTTCTTCCAGGAACTGAATCTGTTTTTTTAGATTTAATTTTGATTTTTGGCTGTGGATTCCAGAACTTTATTTGACACTATTTGGAAAGGATTTATTAGTTATTCGTTTACAAAAATCGTGTTATAATTTTGTCCCGTATTCTGGTAAGGGAACATTACCAACTACATAGTTTTATACAATAAAGTTTTAATGGTAGTAACTAAATACATACAGTGCCCCGTGGCAGGGGGCCTCAGAGCACTGGTTTCTTCTAATACAAAGAGGAAGATTTTTTTTATGTGAGAAAGCTGATATGGTGTGTAAGTGTTGCCTTTTGGGGCAGTTCAATTGTCCAAATGGACTGCATGTAATAAGGAAGTGATAAAGTAATTTGGCAGCCCAGTTTACGTCTTCAGAACACACGGCAAATACCACTCTCGCCGATTAGGTTTGGTCGGCCCTGTTCCACTCCCAGATGGACTTCTCATCCATTGTCTTTTTTTTTTTTACTACTATCCTTTCCTTACTCTTACATCATGTCATCAGTGTTCCGTGCTACAAACGTGACCCCGACCAACTCTGTGGAACAATCGTACTGCAGCATCTTTGTACTTACTGTACATCTACTGCGGACACAAGTAAAGACATTTCGCGAATCTTCATATCATAGCGATATAGTACTTAATGTCTATGCTGCAGACTGATTGAAGGTAATATTTATTTGAGTTATCAATTAGATTGATGATTCGGAAAAAACAAACATAATGCTCTGACGTTTTGTTGACCGTGCATCTCAGTATATTTATCTCAGTATTTAACCAACTTGATGCACAAAATTTGTTTCACAGTAAGTTTTATTTCATGCCTCTACATGTTTCGAGCACACGTGCTGATCATCAGGTGGTCAAAATTGTATTACACAGCCTCTGGTATCATCACATTACCCTATAGGTGGCCGTCTCGTGCACGGGTTGAGAGACGACTCTCAACCCGTGCACGAGACGGCCACCTATAGGTGTGATGATACCAGAGGCTGTGTAATACAATTTTGACCACCTGATGATCAGCACGTGTGCTCGAAACATGTAGAGGCATGAAATAAAACTTACTGTGAAACAAATTTTGTGCATCATGTTAGTTAAATACTGAGATAAACATAATACTCATTTCATCATCGTCTTGTCTCTTGTCACAAGCCATTTTTTCCCGTACTTCTCCTGTATAATCAACAGCGATCCCCACCGCTCAGGCTTCTAGTTTCGGGCTGCAATGCTTGTTATCATTCGGTGCAGAATCTTTTGTCTTCCAGGATGCTATCCAAGGATATAAATTTTAAGATATACAGAATTATGATATTCTCTGTTGTTTTTTATGGGTATGAAACTTGGTCGCTTACATTGAGGGAAGAACGGAGGATGAAGGTGTTTGAGACTAGGATGATGAGGAGAATGTTTGGGCCTAAGAGGGACAAAATACCAGGGGAGTGGAGAAAACTACATAAAGAGGAGCTTAGTGATTTCTACTCCTCACCTAATATTGTACGTGTGAGCAAATCGAGAAGACTGAGATGGGCGGTGCATGTAGCACTTATGGAAGAGAAGAGAAGTGTACATAGGATTTTGGTGGTGAAACCTGAGGGAAAGACACTGTTTTGAAGACCCAGGCATAAATGGGAGGATATTATTGAAGTGGATCATCAAGAAGTGGGATGGGGACATGGACGTGATTGATCTGGCTCAGGATAGGAACAGGTGGCGGGCACTTGTAAATGCGGTAATGAACTTTCGGGTTCCGTAAAATGCGGGAAATTTCTTGACTAGCTGAGAACTCTTTAGCTTCTTGAGAAGGACTTTGCTCCATGAAGTACATAATTAAGTAAGTAAGTACTTCCGGTATTATTTTATGTTATGTTCCAAGTGTAGCTGTTTTTTTGTAGTAAATCTGTTGAAAGTTTTCCCGGCACGGCTTCCAAATTTTTTTAAACATTTTGTTACTGTTTCCATGGCTCTAATTATTATTGGTAAATCATACATTTCATGTTCCATATTCGTTTTATCTGTTTACATAAATCTTGTATTTTAGTTTCTCTTATGCTTCCTTTTGCGTGATATTTTTGTCCGTATTATTATTATTATTATTATTATTATTACTACTACTACTACTACTACTACTACACGTAAGAGTTCAAGTGCCTAATGCTATTTTTACTGAACAAATGTAACTTTATCCCAATACCAACTGAAAGTATCCCATACTAATAACCTTAGATCTACTTGTGTCTACCCCTCGCAGCGTCTCAGGTACTGCCATACGTATTGAGCAGTTTTTGTGTTTGTGCAAGGCTAGATCCTGTGATAACTGGGCGCAGTATTCTTGCTGTGTCGTGTGTGGTCATGCTGTGCAGATATTTTTAAAGTTTCTTGAAAAAAGTTTTACCTTGTATAATAATTAGTTAATTCCTTCAGTACGCTGAATTCTTTACCGTCTGTTGATATATTGTATGGCAAAATAAACAAAACGTAATCGAAGTTTTGTCGTGCCCTTTTCATGTCCTGTCAAGAAAATATTTTGCGCTGTAAAATGAGGTGACACATCTACCTGATAAAACAGTGAGTGTGTCGCGCACATAGTTGCAGAATATAAGTGACTCAGGTTCAAACATCCGAACTGTATGTTCAGATCTCTCACTGTGGATTCCGACTGCTGCCTCGGTGCAATCTGAGATACACGTCAACTGCAGTTCTCACAGCGAGGTTATGTCGTACGGACGTTAATTGAGCTTGCTGCTTTATGTTCAGATCCGGTTTTCAGTACATATTAAAAAAAAAACATTTGACTAAACCTCATCGCTTTTGCGACGTTGATGAGTCTGGTTGGCATTTAGATCCAGAGGTCACAGGTTCCTTTTATCTCTTAACTTCCGACCTCTTTCCAAACGCGGTAATGAAACCGTGTTCCATTTTAAGCTGCCACCTGCAATTAATTCTTTTATGAGAATCTTAATAATAGAAGAAAATTTATTAATCCCCTCCCTTGTTTAAACTGTTGAGGTTCTAAACTTCCCTTCCTCTTTGTAGAAGCGCATAACAAACGCCCGTCACACCAGAACGTAAAAACATTTATAAGATGTGAAAAATTCAATTATTTCTCTTTCGCGTCTTGTTTGTCGTTTCTTCCCGGAAAACTAATCGACTGGTCGCGTGTTGGCGCGCGCGTTGGAACACAATTTGCTTTGTTTTCAGTTCGGATTTTATTTTTTTTCTCCCATATTACATTATGGTAATGGTACTGTAGATTTTGCGGTCACATATATCTTCTGAGTTAAACTTTATTTTCTCTTATTATTTGTGAGAAAATTAATTTGAACATATTTGTTTCCAAGTACTGTGGAAGTGCAAAAACGAATTATTCCATTTTGGAGACTGCACTCTGTCACCGGCAGAACTGCACGATTCACTTTCATATTCTCGTTTATAATGGCGTGTTGGGTAGATATTCTGAACAATGTAAGACGTGAAGTTAGCAGACATTTCAGGAACAAGAAGAAGGCATATCTGAGAGCTAAAATTGAGGAACTGGAAACTAACAGTAAGATCCAAAACATTAGTGACTTGTATAGGGGCATCAATGACTTTAAGATGGGGTACCAGCCTAGATGTAATATAGTAAAGGATGAGAAAGGCGACTTGTTTGCAGACTCCCACGGTATTGTGGCTAGGTGGAGGAACTATATCTCCCAGCTATTCAACGTGCATGGGGTTAAGGATGTTGGGCAGGTAGAAATACACACAGCAGAACCACTAGTACATGAGCCAAGTGCCTCTGAGGTTGAGCTGGCTATCGACAAGCTAAAAAGTCACAAATCGCCAGGTATTGATCAAATACCGGCAGAACTGATTAAAGCAGAGAGTAGAACAATTTGCTTGGAGATTCAAAAACTTATTACTTCTATTTGGAAGAAGGAGAAACTGCCTGAAGAGTGGAAGGAGTCGATCATAGTACCGATTCATAAAAAGGAAGATAAAACAGATTGTAATAATTATAGAGGCATATCACTTTTGCAAACCACTTACAAAATTTTATCCAACATACTGCTCTCAAGGTTAATTCCATATGCGAAGGAAATTATCAGGGGTCATCAATGTGGCTTTCGACGCAACAGGTTGACTATTGATCATATATTCTGCATTCGCCAAATACTTGAGAAAAAATAGGAATACAATGAAGTTCATCAGCTCTTTATAGACTACAAGAAAGCTTATGTTTCAGTTAGGAGGGAGGTCTTATATAAGATTCTCATTGAGTTTTGTATCCCTAAGAAACTTGTAAGGTTAATAAAGATGAGTCTGACTGAAACATATAGCAGAGTCCGGGTAGGCAAGAATGT
>Ga0123354_10004250_pt1 | contig 20218 bp, 12 predicted proteins | sample TergutLab28metaG_2_FD_97872 | JGI IMG/M metagenome (GOLD analysis project Ga0123354, IMG submission 97872) | Labiotermes labralis P4 segment gut microbial communities from Petit-Saut dam, French Guiana - Lab288 P4 | ecosystem: Host-associated > Arthropoda: Insects > Digestive system > Gut ...
AAAGTGTTTTTTAAAATTTTTTTTGTTAGGGGAAAATTTTAAAAATTAAAATTAAAAATTCCCCCGTTTTTTTTTTGTAAGTTTATTTTTTAAAAAAAAATCCCCCCCCCCCCCCCCCCAATCCCGCCTGTCGCTTGTATTCCATGGCAGGAGCATCTCTTGCCAAAGTCCAGCAGTAGTCAGCAAGCATAGCACAATTCCATTTCCCTTGATATCTCTTCTCCATTGAAGAAATGTCTTGATGGAAACATTCTCCATGTTCATCACTCAATGCACCACAATTCTCCAGGAAAAAATCCAAATGTGAGTGAAGGAAGTGTATTTTTAGTGACATGTTGTATCCTAATTTCTGGTAGCTCTGCAAAACGTTGTTTACAAGTTCCTCATAGTTTTGAGCCCTTCTGTTTCCCCAAAATCCTTTTTCTACAAATTTAAAACTGTCCCAGGCCACCTTTTTGTCGCCTTGAAAGAGACTGTCAAAGAATTTGTCCTTCATAAGTTCTCATATTTGTGGACCAATGAAAATACCTTCTTTAAATTTTGCCTCACTTAATCTGGGAAACTTTTCTTGTTGGTAAGTAAAGGCAGCTTCTGCTTGGTTCATGGCCTTTACAAAATTTTTCATCAGACCAAGCTTAATATGCATGGATTTTACTCCTTTCCACTAGTGGTTAATTTTCCACACTCATGATTCCTGGTTCCAGAGATTTTCTGGCAGGCGAATCCTTTCTTGAGTAATGAAGAGACCGAGCTTTGCTGTCCCATTCACAAATTAAGCAGCAATATTCTGTGAATCCTTGTTGTAGTCCAAGTAGTAAGGCAATCACTTTTAGGTCACCACAGATTTGTCATTTGGATTTATTGTAATTAATGGCTTCCATCAGAATCTTCATGTTCTCATATGACTCATGCACTGAATGACCAACAGGAATAGAAGGTAGGGTGTTGCCATTGTGAAGGAGAACTGCTTTGAGACTCAAGTGAGATGAGTCTACAAACAGTCGCCAGTCCAGAGGATTGTGATTAATATTGAGTGTTTGCATCAGGCCATCAATACCAGTGCAAGCAACAAGACCCCTTTCCATTTTAAAGAACTTAACTGGATCTTCATGCCTTTTATGATACACTGAAATTCTGACATTTTCTTTCATTACTCAACGTCTGGGAGCGCAGTGCTGACACGTTTATCCCTTCCCAAGTAACTATTTTACGCATTAAGCCACACTTCATGTATCATGACAACTAGAGCCAAGAATTGAATTCTAAGGCCATATTTGGTCTCAGCACATTGAATTGAAGAGGAATCAACTATTTTGGTTACAGATATATTTTGTGTGTTGACCGGTGTTATCTGAGTACATACTCAGAAGATTTTAATATGTCAGAAACGGAATTACAGTCCTAGAGCAGGAGTGACCAAAATCATTGCAGCTCTGTGTGAGAAAAATTCAATCATACGTATTAGGTTTTATGTAAATTGCCCTTAATCACGAGTATGTTCATTGCATATCTGGGATAGTGTAGTAGGTATAGCAACGCCCTATGAGTTGGACTGTCTAGGGATCTAATCCTAGTGGGGGCGAGATTTTCTATGCTGTCTAGACTGGCCTCCAGACACACCCAGCATTCTGTGCAATGGGTACTGATTTCCGAAGGTAAGCCAGCCGCAGTGTAGTGCTGACCTTCGCCCAGTGCCCGTTCCCCCCCCCCCTCTTCCCGCCTGTCATGGGGTGACATTATTCTTCACATTCAATGGCATACTATGTTCTTAATGATGGTTTATTTGAAATGGAAAATCAACAGAATGTATTGACAATACTGATGTATGTGTGTAGCATGATGGATGCAACAAAACTGACAGCAACAGCACCCATGCCAGGCTGCACAATGAAGATTTTCTATGGAGATCCTTCATTGCATGAAGTAGCTGAGAATGTGAAAATTGGGGATCCCTTGACCCTTGTCATCGCCATCGACCAGCAAGATGTGTATGGACTGCGGATATCAGACTGTCTTGTGAGAGATGGACTTGGCTGGGGTGAGCAGAGACTCATCAATGAAGAGGGGTGAGTTTCTTGTGTTTCACATTCCCAGACACTTGTTGTTCCAGACATATCAAGACTTCACAGTCACCCTACTGTCTTATATACATGTGTTGAAATTTACTGTCTGTTGAGTAGTACGAGGAAATAGAAACCTTTGCTGTCACGTAACTGTTCACACATGTAAATTATGAGCTGCCACGAAAATCTACAATTGTAAAAAGGCTTTAACTTAGCTGGGGGGAGGGGGGGGGGATTCTTCAGTAAGCTAAAGGACTAAAAATGCCTAGTAACATTTCTAAAACTCCAAACTTTCCAGAGGTGAAGTAACTGAGAATGAAATACTCATTTCACAGGTAAACAGAAATTTGTGTCCAACAGTTTTCTCTTTAATTCAGTAACATTGGTAACCTTTTAATATAGCTCCATTTTCAAGATACAATGAAGAAACAATTGTGTTTGGCTGTCCATTATCCTGTGTATCTAGTACTACAATATTTGCTCCAAATTTTTTACAGATTGTCATAAACACATGTCTTATATTTGCATCAAAGGAAAGTTGTGGAAAAGACATAGCGATTTCACCAGATTGTGTCCTGGTCCAAAGTGTCCAAGTGGCATTTTTGTATTTCATTATTTCTGCATGTTTTGTATTTTTATGACTTACTCCATACCCTTCTCTCTCATTCTAACTGAATTATGGATGCGTGGAGTGTAATCTTTGATAGTCATGAAGCGCTGGAAGACAATACATACAGTGGAGCGTATGGAATATTGCAAAACTAGGTAAAATGTGAGGCAGGTGCAAGACAGTACGCACTGTTCAACTTCAGATGTAGAAGTGATTGCTTGAATTTCTTGGGTTTCATATGTCCAATTGTGATCATAATTTCAGCATATTGAATACAAAATCAGCAGCTGATAGTTGATACTAACATGTACTTTTCCCAGGTGTCCAATAGATGGAGAGATCATGGGCCAATTCCAGTACAGTCCCAGCAAGACAGTAGCATCTGTCCATTTCCAAGCACACAAGTTCCCTTACACAGCATCTGTGTACTACCAGTGCAATGTGCGGCTTTGCATCAAGGCAGATCATGGCTGTGATGATTTGGTGAGAATTTCCAAATTATTCATTGGTTGTGAAACTTGACTTGAAGGTGTTGCTGCTGAAGGTCATCTGCAAACATTGTTGTATTTCCTTACTTAATTCTTAAAGTTTTCTTGCCAAATTATTCCTCCAAGAACATAAATGTGTCAGGTAGTGGTTTACAGCAGTACAGTTCCCAATGGCTTTGTCTGGGGATTGTGCTGAGCATTATTATAGTGATAGAAATGGGGTGATGTTCCATTGTTTATCAAGAAAAGCGTGCTGTAATAAACCTTGAGTTATTCATCTATGTATGTAGAGAAAATTTTTCAAAACTGTAATCTTTTAAACAAAAGTTATTGACAATACAATCTTTTGCTCTTCAGTCCATTCACATATTGTTGGATTTCAAACAGTTTTTACTACTAGTGAATGGAATGAAGTCCCACTATACATGTTACTCACATCAGTGAATCTGCAGTGGTCTATAAGCAATGTTAGTTTCATTCACCAACATACCATTTATTTAGTTACTACTCATATGGATCATATTAGGTTTTCATTTCATCATCTGATAATGTTATTGTATGATCTGAAATGCATGCTGAATGTAACATAAAATTTGGTTGCCATGCAGCCTCCATCTTGTGGAAACAATGCTGTGGGACGAAGGCGTCGTGATGCTGATAGCGACAAAGATGGAGGAACTCCAGCCACAATTGAGGTGTACAGTGGTCTTTATGTCAATGAGGCTACAGACATCAAAGGAGATATTAGCGATGATATTGCCAAAGAAAAGGTGACTGGAACTTGGTTGAAATGGGGGCTTATTAACACAAAAAACAGGAAACTTTTAACATGGGTAATCAGATATTCCAAATTTTCTGGAGTGGAGTGATACAGCGTCATATTAAATGTAATCCAAATGATATGTTACCTTTTTTAAAATTTCAGTTAGCTTCAGATTATGTATGACTCTCCTGATTACTATGTAAATAATGTTATCTGTATAGCACCAAATGAGAATTGACAGGATGATTATGAATGGCCAATTCAGAACCTTGTGGGAGTAGCAGTATACTCTTTCCTAGTTCTCTTTTAGTACATGTTGGAGGGACTGAGGAGAAGCCTGAAAACCCTGTAATTTAAACAAATTTTCTAGTCAGGATTACCACTGAATAAGTCTTGAATACAAGAAAGAATTGTAACTGTTATACTTTTACGGTTGGTTGGTTTTGGCCACTTTTTAATTCCTCTTAATTACCAGGATGCAAGTTGTAGATTTCAACTAAGATAACAATTGACAACAGTGATATCTTTACACAGAGTGGCTGGTTAACAGTTCCTATTCTTCAAATAATGTTTGTGATTTAAGAAAATTAAATATGTTTCATTATTCCATCAATGCCTGTTGATGTAACCAGTACATTAGGTATAAACATCACATCTTCCATTTGACATATTCATTCAGAATCACGGCTGAATTTGGACGTTGTTTGCATAACCAATTTTAAGAAACTGCACAAACATTTAGTATGATATGACAGATGAAATGCTTAGGTTTCTGTTTCATTATTCATATTTGCTGATAATGCTTTGCCACTGTGTTGCTATAGACAAATGTTACTATCCCACTACTAAGTTTTACCATACGTTACAAGTGCTTCTGTCTCATACATTGCAGCTGAGTCTGTATATTTGAGTTGTGTTCCTCTCATTAGAAAAGTATTTATAACAGTTTGACAATGGTTTTTATTTATAGACCTGGTCTTACATATCAAATTCATTCCAAAAAAGAATATGTTTAATTATGCATGCTTGCACATGTATAATGAGTGAAAGGCTTTCTGAAAACACAGATTGGATGAAGATTTAAATACATGTGATTCAGACCAAAGCCTATTTGGTTCAGACAGTGAGTGTGGCAATTCTGTGGGTAACAGTGTGCTAGATTTTAAGGGATGGCAAGTAGTGTGAGTGATGGGGAATGTCAGATTGTAAGAGACAGAGGGAACTTTTCACTGGTTGATGTCAGAAGCAGTGTGCTGCAAATAAAATGAACATTTTCTGAACAAATTTTAACTTAATTTCACTTTTCATAAATCAGCAGCACAAGTAATAATACTGAATAACTATTTTACTTTCTTTCATTATCACATACAACAAAAAAGAAAATTTGTGCACTGTACTCTTTGTAGGGTCACTAGTGAGAGGTTTCTGGAATTTTTCATGATCATTTCAGTGAACATTCTAGTACTAAAAATTGGAACATATATTTTTTTCTTGTAACATGAATATTCCTTCAACTTGTGAAATTTATCAAATTTTCAGACACCTGAGGACCCAAACAGCATTTGCATCTCACAACGCAACTTTGCCATTGGTATTGCAATTGCTGGCCTGGTCTTAATGTTGGCTGTAATTGCTGCAATCTTGATTCTACTGGCACGTCGCCGACGCAGAAAAGATGCATCCACCACTGGTAGCTCAATCTACAGTGGTCCGTACACCAACACTGCATATAGCCACAGCAGTTAAGTTAGCTACTAGTTGATACCCTGTGCCAGAGAATGGATACAACAGAACATGGTGCACAGGTGTTTGAAAGTCAAACCCACTTTCACATTCCTGTACACAACTCAGCCCTTGCACACTTCTCCTTGCAAAGGAGAGTAGTCGTAATGGCTTTCTATGACCATCTCATGTTACAGCTGCACCATTGCCATGGTGGTTTGTGTCTTTCAGTAAAGAATCTTGCCTACACAAATGTAACACTCACAAAACTGTTGGTGCTTGCAACTTCTTCTGTTCTTCTTCCAGCCATTTATAACAGACACTGTCAATGTTAGAATTGTGCACATTATTTGAATGGCTTGGCAGGCTGCCCAAGCATGAAGAAAGAATTGTGCCATACTTACGAGGTGTCATCTTGTAGTCCTCCTCTATCATTGTTATATGTTGCTAACATATTTAAAACGCGTTTATTTTTATATTTTTAATTTAATCATTAACTGATGACATTTGACAACACATCTGTTGGCATCTGTTATCAAGGGATTGGCAAATGTTCACACACGCAGTGAGGTCCTTTCTCTTTTCAAATGGACAAAATGTACTGAATGTGGACATGATGTCAATCCCTGAAGAATCAAATTAGGTGTTGCAATACACAAAAATTTGCCCCACCACACAGCTATTTAAACCTTTTCCTCAGTCAGAAAAATTTGAGATGCATGGATTGTTGAAACTGGATGTTTGGATTAATTAACTTACATGTATTATCTGTCAGAAGTAAAAAATTACACCTCGTGGAGACGGACAAAATTTTACCCTGCTTTATTCGTCAATAAATATTTGTTAGGATGAAGGTATAGAATGTCATGGTTATTTTTGGAAGGGGTGTAAGCAAGAAGATGCAAAGTGTACTCCACAATGGATTGTCAAGCTTTGCCTCGTACAAGAAATAATTAGAATCTTCCACTGTCTAAGCCTGCCATTCACTTATTCAGTGAAAAGACATCTATACCCAAGTAGTTCAGTGGTATGTTTTGTCATAATTGATGCTGTGTGGGAAAGGGAGCAAGTTAACTTAACCTGGGTTTGGTGGTGGGTAAGTAACACTGCAGCCACTTCTCTGCTGTTCATGGAGAGAACAAGATAATGAAAGCAGAGTGCCTGTTTCAGACAGACTTGTGTGTTTGCAGTAGGTTTAAAAACTCATTGGCAAAATCAGACTGTATTTTTCAGACACTTATTCTCATTGCAGATTTAAGCTTCCTGGGAAGTTATGCTGTGCTATTTGGTGAACCATTAGCAACATTTCAAAGAATCCCAGCACCTGAAAAATACAGGTGACTGTTTTACAACTGATATGGCATGACAGCCCAGAAAATTATAATCTGCAGCATCACTGCTCTGAGAAACCGAAATTTTGCAGTCATTTCTGTTACAGTAAGAATTCTTTTTAGCCAAGGAGGATGTTTTTGTTTTTAAAAATATCTGTTTTGTGCTGAATTAAGCACCATTCCATGAAGATGTGTGGGAGAATAGAGATATAACTCCATGCATCTTCAACAACAGCATTAGAGGGGAAGTGAGCAGTCAGCTTCACACTTAAATCACTTTGCCCTTGGGAAAAGTTACTGGTATCCAGTGGGTAGGAGGGTCAGTCACGGAGCTGGTCTGGATGTGGTTCACGAGAGAAATGTACTGCCTTTACTGGGAAATGTCTGTTCATGTATCAGAATAATTGCAACTTTAATTGAAAGACAGCATAGTCAAGCTACTTATGCCCTATCTGTTTAGAAATACTACATGTTCTGTACCAATTTCTTCCTTTGAGTGGCAATGTATTTTAAAGTAATAATACTTCAAGTAAATGATGTGAGTTAATGGTAGCAAGAGTATGTGCTATACTTTAGGAGCCTTCAGGGTGAGGTTCTACCCTCCGAACATTGACAGTAAGCCAGACATAGCAACTGACATTTATAGAGGTCTTGTCCCTGTACATATTGATGTCATGTCACAAGCCTCAAGTTACAGTAGCACATACATCTTGAACTGTTTATTCTGAACTGTGACTGGGAGAAGGTGATCTCTCTGAAGCAGGAAGAGGCTGTTCACTGTGACATATTTTGAATATAGGCTTCAGTTCAGACTAGTCTTTTACCTCCCCTGATTTCAGTAGCTAGAAGTATCATTTAAACTTCATAACATCATATACATCAGCATCACTAGGCCTTGCACTTGCTAATACATCACCATTATACAATATTAACTGGTGCTTGGAGAATTAAAGATTTGTGATTAGGTACTCATTTTTCCTAAGTGATACTGTTAAAGCTGCAAGTAATGAGGTAGTACAAGATATGCTCGTAGGGTGATATAAATTGTAGAAAACTCTGTATTTGAACTTTCAGTCTTGTATTTACAAATATGATTATATCTGAAGTGAAACTTACAACATTGGATGCAGTCCACATTTTAGTATTAATCTGCTTGGGATTATTTCAGTTCAAGGCCTCAACACAGCTTGTAGTAAGCCTGACAGTTCAAACCCATATTAAATTCTCCAGCCAGGCACCAAGTTTTGATGCTGAATCAGGGTATACTAAGCATTGGGTTTTGATTTCAAGCACTTACACTTTTTCCACATCTTGCTCCTCCATGCTGACTGCTTGCTTTTGGTGGAGGTGTTGCTACAACACACAGTATGCCTCTGGTTCACAGTCCCATTGAATTGTTGATGGCCTAGAAGGCTTTGTCATGAAAATGTAAATGTGCTTTTTAATGGGGCTCTGGACCTTTGCCATGACAAAAATATATTGTTGTACATAGTTTTTATTGTAGTTATCTAGTGTAATCTCATGTTATGCAGATGGTGAACAGCTGTTGGAGAAATAATTTTCCAGAATGTCCTGCAAATGAGTACTAACTGCTTGTATAGCCATGTTTTCAGTATATGACACACAATGCAGTTATGTATCAGCAGTGCAGTTGACATATTTGATGTGACCAGAGAGGTTTGTTTTTCAAGGTTGCTGCCAAATGGTCAGTAAGTTGGCCATAAACTTATGTCAAACTGCAATTCATGTGTGTGTGTGTGGCCTTTAAGAATGTTCCTTGGAATTCTCAAGCAACTAAACATAGATGCTTCCTGAGAAGTTAGTACTGAAAGGGTAAGATTTGTAGTGACAAATGTTGACTAATTCAACAATAATAAACTGGTGCTTAAATATATGGTTTGTTTAATTTCCTTGTAAACCCTTTCCCTAACCCCACCATTATCATTTATCTCTGTGTAAGTCACAAGTTCTCGCTCCAGTTGCTAGGGCTACTGTGACAGCACTGTTTATTCTTGTATGTAAAGAGTGACAGACAATAATAAAAGCTCACAACCTGCTAATAATGTGAATTATGTAGTCCTGTTTTTCTTGTGTTCTATGTGACCATTCATTGAAATAGAAATTATTCATGTTTGGCATAGTCACTAGGATAGACTGGACAATCCAGGGTTTAAATAAAAGGAAAGAGATATTTCTTATCTCCAGGATGTCAACATCAGCTCTGGGCCCCACCCAGCCTCCTATTCAGTGCATACTGGGGTTCCTTGCAAGGGGTAAAGCAGTCAGGGAATGAAGTTTATTGCTCCCCTCCATTCAGGGCCAAGGTAACAATTAGTAATCCCCTATACACAGTGATCCCATTAAAAAAAAAAAGGACATTTAACAGCATTTAATTGATGGGCTGAAAGATAAAATTTTTAATCCACCATGCAGTGAAAGAGCAGAGTAATTTATTAATGCTAGTACAAAATCAAGATACAAAATTATAACATAAAAAATTAAATAATGGTAATAATAATAATGGGAAGAATACTCCAACTCAGGCATCCAGTGCACTTACTGATTGTCCTTTGCATATCAGTTCCTCATTCTTTGCAGTCTTAGTTGTGACTAATCACTAATCTATACATCTCTCCTGTGCTTTCCCGTGAGTGGCTGGTTGATGGATGTCGTACTCCTAGATACTTTCTCCCAACCTGGGAAAGTCAAACTATCATATTTTTATGGTTTGGAAAAACACAGGAGCACTGGCATCCTGAACCAAATTCTGCAGGACAATGAAACAAAGCTGTTTAAAACTCAAAAAAAGCCAACCAAATCCCTACCTGTACGCCTTCACGGTGTGGAACAGGGACAACTTCACCTTTTTATTATAATTTTTAGCAAAACAACACATCACTGTACATGAAGCAATGCAGAGTTTTGAGATGAGATTTCAATTATGGTAATGGTAAAGTTGTATCTGTGATGATGCACTATTTCATGAAGTCATATAAGATGGGGGTGGTACAGCACCATGCTTCACCTCTGCACTAAGTAGAGGTGTGGTCAGGTTCACACCCTCCCAACTTTATCCACTGGACAGAAGGCTCCAGAGCTGGTCTAGATGCTTTGGGGAAGACTAAATAAAGAATGTCAGCTGACATACTGCAGCTTCTGAAATCAGTCACTATGGAAAGGCATGCACATGGGCATTGCAAAGGAAACAGAAGTCCTGTGATTAAAGTAATACTTTATTACTAGCACCATATAACAATATACAAATAAGCTCTAACTGCACTGTTTACAGCTTAATGTTAAGCAGTAAACTACTATGGTACCCACCTAGAACACTGAACCAGGCTGCAGACAGAATGTTTAAATTTCACTTAAATATTTCAGCATATTTATGTCACAACACTTTTTACACCTCAATACTGTTGTAGTTGTCATGCAAAATGTTATATAAAAATAAGACATTTGCATTGATATGAGTTAATGACATATCAGTGACTTTGGCAGCTTGGAAGTGGGAAGGATGGTGGGAGCAATCAATTGTCCCTTTTGTGCCCCTGGTTAGACAACTGCCCCAGACTGTTAATACTGAATGAACATCAAATTATATTACAATCTGGCAATGACAGACATTTCTCCTTAAGAACAGTAGAACAGTAACAGACATATTGACATGGCTCCTGAAACATGTGGGATATCTCACAATGTGCACAACCAAAGTTCACAGCCTCATCACCAGTCTTGCAGAAAGGGAAACACTTGACTGGTCCATGGGGGGGGGGGGGGGGGGGGGGGGGGGGGAAGAAGGCTGTTAAGGAATGAGAACTCACTACAGTTTTACATTAGCTGCTGGAAATGACGTTCTGCAACGTTTATATTTATTTCACAATAATATAGCAAAGTTTGTTACAAACAGACCAGTTTGTTACTGCTTTAAATTACAAGTGGTCACCCAGTGGCTCAGTGTTTTTGTAGGTAGCAGAAAGTCCCTTCAACATTTTACTAAGTACAATGGCCACATTACACATCTGCTCTTCTTTCAAAGTATTCCTTCTCCACTAGTTTGCACAGCTCGATGAGGTTCGGGTAGCCTCGCACGATGCTTGCAAACCGGTTATTGGGCAGTGGAGTGGTCAGAATTGTGAACAGGTGGCCAAACACTAGTGCGTCCAACTCAGTCGGTCTGCAATATAATCATGGATGACTGTGGAGGCTATTCTACTTTTTTGTTACAATTATATGCATTAATATTCATACTACAGGAGTGGGTGTTTAGATTTTGGTGCATGATTTATGAAAAATGCATTATTTGAACAGCAAAAGACAGGTGTTTAAACAAGTTACTCTGTAACAAGTAGGTATGTGGAGGAACTTTGAAACCAACCTCACATCAATGATGCCACACACAACACGTTACACTATGAACTTTTTTTTGCTGAAAAAGGTAAAATAAAGTTGCCCATGAGCATACATTATGGCACATGGAGAAGTGCAGATATTCATTTTTAATCTCAGCATTTGATTGGGGTGAGTGGTTAGCTTTGTGTCCTGCCCGCCCTATCCCCAGAAAAAAATGCCACCAAGACCCATTTAGTAGAAGGTTTGGTGGATCCCAGAGCATCTCTTGAAGCTCTGGAAAAGAGAAAAATCTCTTTCCCCCAACACTGGGATCAAACCATGAAATCTTTAGCAATCTAATCCACTCAAACAAAACACCCAAATATTACACCTTATGGGTGTTGTGTTTGTGTGGATTAGATTGCTAATAATTAACAAGCACAATGGTATGATGTTGCCTAATTTTGTTTCAGCAAACCAAGATTCCTTGACTGTCCAGCATGTAGTCTCACTCTACCAAGTTACCCCCAGCTGTTTTCTTTACACCATTAAAGTATCTACACTGTTTCCACAGTGATTTTTCCGATCACTGACAAAATTTTGTTTGACCACGGCTCAAAACAATCCATTTCGCCCATTTCACAATACATCACCTATTGCACTTCCCTGGACTCAACATGCATATGGAGGAGAAAAAGGACAATTGCAATAATCAAGTGAAAAGAGCCATGAATGTCTTGACACAGCTACAGTCATGTTATGAGTATTATCATTTTATATTACTTTCAATAATTTGAAGTATTCTGTCTGCAAAACTTACATACTCTTTGCTTATGTGTACAGTTTTTATCCTGCAAAGACACTAATTATTGAACATGTGATCAGCATGGCTATTACAAAATCCAGCTTAAACCTAAGCTCCTCTCAATTCAAGAAAAGCTGGACACTACAAACATGGTGGATACTATTTGAAATTTTCCTCACAAAAACTCATGTCGGAATTTCGCACTTCCATGTCAACTTAAGCTGGGAGACAGTACTCAGTCTGGGAACAACTGAGAACAGCATTCATGGAATAGTTCAGCAACAGCAAGCTCTCCATCCATCAATTGTGCCTATAACAAATCTTATCTTGTGCTGAAGACTTTAAATTTGGCTTGATGGTGAAAATGAATCACTTTATGTGGAATTTATAATTAATAAAATTATAGTAAAGGCAATGTCTCCTTCATTGCAGAATTACAAATTATATAATTTTCAGGCTTATTGTTTTAAAAGATATTCCCACTTAATAAGCCAAATTCATTTAATTTTCCAGAAACATCTTCAGAGGGTTTTACTGGAATTTTTTGTTAATTGTAACAACACACTATACAGTTACACACTGATCCTCACAACGTATCAGCCAGGACTGTACTATACATAGGAACGGACATCACTAAGGTACCAGATTTTACTATACTCTACTACTCCAGCACATCAACATAACTACGTACAGGAATATTCACATTTAATCACAGGATTCCAACAGCACAGACTGTACCTGGAGTCTCCTTTGCTTACTATTTTGACATTGTATACCCCATGCATCATGTTTTACATCATTTTTTTATGTACAAACAGTTAATGCAAGCAATACATATGACACAACATAAGAAATACAAGGTATCACAAATCACCAACTAGCTCACCTGTTACCAAAAAAGTAGGGTTCATTTTCAAGTCTTTCAGAGAGTGCATTGCAGCAGTTCTCAACCTCCTGGTATACCTGTGCAAACCAACACAGTTATCAATTGACACCCTTACTAATAAAAACAATACAGGACAAACAATAAGCTTTTTCAAAGACAAGAGATGTAGCCTATTTTAGATTTCCATTGCGTGAACTGAAAACTGACAAGCTCAATTATTTTCATACAGACAGACAAAATGTAAGTACTGCATAATTATCTATGTGAAAAGAATCTATAAAAAGTGTGAAATGTAAGTTTATGCATCTTTTGATGTAAAGGGTGAGATTTCCATCCTAATGTTAGACAGAGTTCATATTTTTACTCTTTGTGTGTAGTGGCCTGATGATAGCTCAATCTTAGAGCCAAAATCAGTCACCAGAAAAACTTGTAGTATATGACTGAATACTGAATAAAAACATACAATTTTGACATACCAATGAGGAAGTTTTATATTAAGCTTACAAAACATGTGATATATCTCTTAAAGTTAATATATTTTAGTTTCTCCATAATTATATAAAAAAACACGTATTAAAAATCACATAAATGCTGTTGTCACTTAAAATGCTGGTGGTAAAGCTGCTCCCTAACCCGCACAGTATAATGAGGTTATAAAGCATTACAGTTACCTCATCCAGTGTTTTCTGTCCCCAGCCTAACACTCCAAGCTTCTTTACCACCTGGCCACGCTTTTGCCAGGTTATGATATGGTTTAGTGGCCATGGCAGGACAGAACCAAAGCGTGGTTTTGTTACTTCTTGCAGTGTTGTTTTGTCACACCATGTTATATACAACTGCAACATACATTTAAGACTATTACTGTTCAGAAAATGCATGAAAGAATAATTTAACCATCACTTCTGTAGCAATTCAGTTCACTTGTGTTATACAGCCTCATAATTGAAAATATCTGTTTGGGAAGAACAGATGTGATTTACACACAGTAGTGCTTTGTTTTATTTTACCATCAGCGTTGCACAGCATCTTCAGAATAAATAGCCTGAACAATGGGTAGGTTGTGGCAGACCAACCAGTTCAATGTCAGCAATGTCACTCAAGGACTATTCTATTTCAGAAACACAAAGTTCACAAACAATGCCATAAAAATCTACAATCTGAGGCAGACAACATTTTTCCAATCACTTTCTTTTAACCCCATTCAGTATCTTTCTCCCACCTTTAACAGACATTTATTTCTACATGACATACTGCCATTCTGTCTTAAACTGAATCATTAATAAGAATGTACACTGTAAAGCTCTGAAAAGGGTCACACAATTCAAGCATCTGGAAGGCAGATTCTGTGTTCAATACCAAATTTCATGTCCTGTTTCCTTTCATTAAACTTATGTTTCACAAAATGTTCACCCAGCATAGGTCTTTCCTTTCAAACCGCAGATTCTTGAAGAGAAGCTGCCAAACTGGGCATGACTGCAGCTGAAAAAATTTAGTACACATTTAATTTACTGACATATGACGAAGAGCAATTATAACAAATCCTCATACTCAAAACTGTGACTTACCTCAGCATTGGCAAGAACAGTGTTAACGAGGGACATGTAAGCTCTCATATCTGCTTTCTGTGTATTATCCAGCTTCTCAGATAAGGTGATACCCTAAAAAGAGACATCTTTAGCTTAACATCCCAAATCTTCTCCTGTCACGAGGAGCACCAGCAGAGAACCTACTTGAATAACACAGAAATCTGACAATATTTTAGCCTATTAACATAGACTAATTATAACCAACATAACCTAAAATGTAACAGTAATTCAACATCCATACACTATGACCACTGGGTTAAAACTATTGCTGAATGGGACGAGCAATTTTCAGCATTTATAACATAAAAAGGAGAATTGTGATTTCAAAACCTAATTATGATTCTCTCATACAAGAACTACATGATTAGTTACCAATTTTTGTTTGCTTTCCCCCACATGGCAACATATGAGGACACCATCCTATCAGACAACTAAGTAGCATCACTTGCGTTTACGTTTAGATTAAGTTTGAAAATATCATTACAATTCATCCAACATTAAAATGCAACAGCTAGTAACAATGTGGTTTTTAGAGTGCAAGAACATTACAGTAGGACCAACTAAGTAACATGTAAGGGAAAAGTGACTCGGATGGGAAAATCAACACCATCTTCTTCAATCTGCCCACTATTTTACTAACCTTGTTGTTCACAAAAGAAATAATTGGATCCAATTCAGCAATAACAAAAGCACCACACCTGATGAACGGCACGCGACCTACAACGAAAACTCATTTTACATATATATGCATGTACGTATGTACCTAAAGAACTTCTGAAACTCTATAAACATACATCACACACGATAAAATAACATGAAACGTAACTGAGAATTTCGTTTACCTGAAGGTGACATGTACTCAGCATTGTTCCTTGGTACGACTTCAAAATCCAGGCCACACATCTTTAGAAATGCTTGCACTGCAAGACAATTTGCATTGTCTGGCAATAATATTTGTTCTACTTCGTATGGCTGGTATAATTTCACATCTTGTGGCCATGGCTCCTGGGCTGAAAAGTGATCATCATTCCTTTACCTCCAGGATTACATGAATTCTGATCCTACCTACTGTGTTGGAGACTTGGGGCGTAACCTTAAATTAACATACCTCCAAGTTCTAAAGTCAATGATTCTGTCAATAATACTGAAGGCATTTCAACTTCGTGCAATGACCATTTACAACACAACTATTGGTACACCTGAGACTTGAAATTGTTGACAACTGTAATCCACGGTTGTCAAAAACGGTCCCAGGTGAAGTGCGTTCGAAAACTGACCGAAGCGAGGGCCGTTCATAAGTATAGAACAATGATTAAATTTCAAGAAACAGATGCTGAAAACAGGCAGTTACTTTTGGGATAAAATCACTGGCACTACCCTAAATTTATCTATATACATTAGAAACACGAAGAATAAATGTACATACTATTACCATATTCCTATGGATCGTGGTCATGGGTAATGACTGTTGCAGAATGTTGGCGTAGGTTCAGAGAACGCAGGATATGCTATCGGAGCACAGACAATAGATGGCTTAGGAGGGTAATACGACTATAACTGAATGTACACACTAACTTCCGGCCTGTAAGGATCCAGCATGTCGAAAAGAGGTGAGGTAAACAGCGTTCGTTAATATATCTGACGTTATCCGAAGAGTTTTTGTTACTGCAAGCGAATCATGTGGTTTATAGTAGTGTTTAAAAGCGTAGCTGTCACTTAAAATACTAATCCGTGAGTTGAGTATTGCGTGGATTTGAGCGTTAAAGTTCACCGTAGAACAGGCCACGAAGGATCAGAGGGGAAGTAGATGTAACGCTCTACTCTTTCTTTAACCTCGGCGTGTGATGGGGGTGGCTGGTCAACGCCACGTCCTAACCGCTTAGCCTCGGCAAAGACCCGGTACCCATTGCATTGGAGGCTGGGTGGGCCTCAGGGCTGGTTTGGACGGATTCGGAAAACTCGTCCCCTACCGAGATTCGATCCCCGGACTGCCCAGCCCGTAGCGAGTCGCTATACCGACTGCGCTAATCCGGCCTAAAGATGTATGTGTTAACGCTGATGTGTGTGTGTTGAAAGTGATTTTGTTTCTATTGTTAAATTTTAGGACGCGGTGGCTCCGCAGGAGCAAAGTTTAGGATATCGTTGGGTTTACCAGTTGGAGCAGTTATCAACTGTGCAGATAACACTGGTAAGTTGAATGGAGGGTGAATAATGCCAACATGTACTGTCATTAATCTGTGTGGAGACTTTAGTTTTTAGCTGTATCGTTATGGACAATGTTGTGTAACGTTTTTAATGAACACATCGTTATTTCAGTGTGCAAGAGCTACTTTAACATGTTGGAAGTTTCTGCAAGAGTATTGTGTTCATTAAAGAGGCAATGCATTGGTTGTACCAATTTTGTTACTGATTAATTTAAAGATGAGCATCTTTAAATCATGTTCACTGTTCTTACATGTTGAATTGTTTTAAGCCCACTGAACATAACTCTTATAGCATATAATAATATCTATCCTTTTTTGTGTAGTTCCATGTACATGCAAGTACCTTCTCAAATTCAGCTCTCCTGCTTTACTGTAAAAACAAAGCGGTGAAATGGATTGGTTGAAGTAGTTTTATGCATCAGAGCCTTGTAATGTTATATGCATTATTGTAGAGAACCCATATTAACAAATGATTGTTACTGGTACCTGATCCTGAGTACACCGAATTTGGTCAATGTTATCTTTAATATTATGTGATGTATGTTTAGATTTTCAAGTAGTTGCATCTTGTCATGTTTTCTGACTGTTTGTATTCCTTTTCTCATTTCTCGTATGCAGGGTACATTCTTTGGGTCTTTGGTTAGATCATCATCATAATCATTTTGTCATAGTTTATTGTTGAATTATGAGGTTTACAGGGACAGAAATTTAGATTATGTGAGGTACGAGGTTCCTGTGGTGGTGAATATATAGCTTCCTATTGTCTGGTATGTGATTCTGTGTAGTCTGGTAGAAAGGTACAGACATTTTGGTCTAACCTTTTTCCATCTTCTGAGTGGAAAAGTTGGCAGATACCTTATGCCAGACTACGTGATATGGGTCTACTGCTAGATGTACAGGCACAGTGCAGAGGTGAGGGAGGGAGAAAGACCATGGATTACCTGTCATCAATGATGTGATACATGAGGTGGCACATGAGGTGGCAGAGGGTGTTCCATAGTTACATGGTAGTTGACGTAGTGGATGCATCCATGTGGGAAGAAGGAGTTAAGTTCCAATTTGTGTTGGAAACATTGTGTATGAAGCAGGCAAAAATAGGCAGTAGTACATGTTGTGTGAAGATGAACACGCAATAAATATCACATGAACACACGGAAGAAAGGCTGCACTAAAATTGAGACACAACCCAATGTGTAGCCTAAGCCCCTCTAGCAAGGGGGTGGGAGAGGGATAAGCCCATGCCTAAGGGTGGGAAAAGAGGTAAAATGGCAAATATGACAGAAGTGTGAGTGATGGCTATTCCACATTCATCGGTAGAGCCCATTATGTCATATTGACAGAAATTTATATTGTGGTCTTCTGGGTTTTAACACTGTATTGTGGTAGGTAATTTTCAATATTTTTGAGGAACCTGCTGCCCATACTACTTCTCCAAAGAAGGAGCCAGACATCAGGTTCCTTTGAAAGACAGGTAACTGGAAGATTGGAGTCTTAAACCAGAAGACCACAGTATTTTGAAATTGTAGAATTGTAATAATTTACTTCTGCCCTCACTTTCCTGTGCCTGTTGATTTTGTGATGTTAGTTTTTTATGGGATCATATTATATGCATATTTAATTACCCATTATTACATTTATGAAATTTTAATCAGTTTCTGCATACTCGGGAAGCCAGAAGTTACACAGGTGGTCTCCTGTCTGTTCTGGTGTCAGAACTTATTCCCCAGTTTGCACAACAATGTGCAGACTTTTTACGGGTTGCAAGGCATTCAGGATACTGCTTTGGCACCTGTTTTCATGTCTTATGGGCTATTTCTGCCATTGCTGAGATGAGTTCAGTGCCGTTTGGTTTCATCAGAACAGTACATTACATACACTGATGAAACTCCTTCCAAGCTGGTAGTGTATGTGAATCATAAGTAGTTTTTGTTATAATCTTATAGTATTACTGAAAAAGTCTTCAGTTTTTAGCACAAAATCTACATCAGTTTTATGTGGGAGGTACTGTATTACTTCTTGTTTTCAAAACTAAGTTTTTGATGTGAAATTAGTCATATTGACCTCATGTACTTGCGTCAAAATGAGTTTCATTGCAAGCACCACAACAGAATTTCACATAATATTGGTGCATATGAGATGGGAGAGTTTGATTTGATACTGAGTTTCAAGAAAACTTTACCTCAGATGTGTGTGTCTATTATTGTTGCATATAGCATTAACAGCTTAAAATGCCTGTTTGGATGGATCTGAAAATGGCTCCTATTGAATATGAAGCAGAATTACTAATTGCAATGGTAATCTGCTTGTATTCACATGCTTCATCAGTGGCTTAGTGCATACAGAATATGTGGGAAGATGGTGTGGGTGTGTTACAGGTGCATTTGCTTCTCCCTCACAATCATTTGATAGACTTAACTTGCAGCATCCATGCATTCTATACATGGGATGGGTGTACCACTACCCCTCAGTGACCACATTTTATATATTTAATCAAAAGATATCCTTAATTTTTTGAGACGTGCTGCACAATCTCTGTTTTTCTCCACAGTGCTGTGTAATTAATAATGTTACCTTTTTTGGTTCATAAAATATTCACATTTTCCATAAAGAGTGTGCTAAAATTTATATGTCCAAATTTGTCGCCTAAAGGTTGAAGGAGTTGGGCAAAGGATTAGTTTTCATTGTCTGAACTTTTTTGTGTGCAGTTTGCTGCATGTTTTCAAGCCATGTCTTACTATCCCTTGCAGCCATTGTTATGTTTGTATTTTTGTTGAGAAGTCTGCATGTAGATTTTAGAATTGGGTTGAATGAATTATTGCTGAAGCAGGTGGGCTCCTTGTTTTGTACTGTAGCTAAGGCTTGATAACTGTGCTGTTCATGGTTATTACGCAGCAAGGTAGTGATCATTTCTTGCCGACATTTCAAGACAACCTAATGGCCCCATCTTCAAGGGTCAAGAAGTTGGGAACAATAGATTGTTCCAAAAGATCGGTAAGAAATTACCACTACTCGCTATGTAATAACCCAGAAAAGCATAGTGTTGTATACTGCGGTATACAGGCCTAGGTCCCCACCAGAAGCGTGTCGTGGATGTTACTTCCGGTAGGAGCCAGGGTTCGTTCTCAGTTAGGGCGTATACGTGATGGTTACTTATTGCAGTGAATACTCAGCAGTCTGTATATTGATAAGTTTATTAAGCACTGAAGAATAAGTTACAACCAAATGAAAGACTCAGGAGAGCTGTGAGGGGCCTCTTGACTATTTGCAGCTGCGACCGCTCTGGTCCGAGTCGTAATATCAACTACTTTAAGTTAGTTGGCTACTGTCTTTAGGAAGCCTCTAACTTATGGAAAGTTTGGAAGTTAATCACAGTTCATAGTTCTTTGGTGCTGGACCTTGGGCATCGCGTGAGCACGCCTCACCACTGT
>Ga0123354_10004254_pt1 | contig 20208 bp, 21 predicted proteins | sample TergutLab28metaG_2_FD_97872 | JGI IMG/M metagenome (GOLD analysis project Ga0123354, IMG submission 97872) | Labiotermes labralis P4 segment gut microbial communities from Petit-Saut dam, French Guiana - Lab288 P4 | ecosystem: Host-associated > Arthropoda: Insects > Digestive system > Gut ...
ACCGACTTTAGAAACAGCACGTAAAGGCTCTTTTCGAATGTGCCAATCATCTTTTAGACGCAGATGTAAAAAAGCGTCTTTGTGTTTCTTACCGGATATTGAGTAAAGCGATAATAAAAATCCGACAGCGATACCAATCACGGATGCGATAGCGGCGCCTGCCACCTCAAGTCTTGGAAACCCAAAATTACCGCCGATTAAAAGATAGTTTAGAATTACATTGACAACATTGCTGATAATATTGACTACCATAATAATTTTTGTGTTACCGACACCACGTTGTGCCGCGTTGATGCACATTGTTAATCCCTGTAACGGTAATGAAAGCGCCATGATTTTAAAATATATCGTGGAATCCTTAAGTACCCTTGCTTCATACGCGTTGGCTTCATTACCGCCTGCAATACGCATCATCGGTTCTGCGAAATAGTAAGCTAACCCCATAACGAAAAAAGAGAGTATCAGAATTACCATCAATGAACTACGTAGGCATGCCATAGCGCTTTCAGCCTGGTTTTCCCCTTTTCTACGGGCAACGACCGCCGTAACACCGACATTTAGCGCAAAAAAAACCGAGAGAATAATCATACGCGGCTGTCCCGTCAAGCCTGTCGCGGCAATAGCACTGCTACCTAAAACACCCACCATAATTGTATCCATACTGCCAATCAGACTCACGAACACCATTTCAAATACGGAAGGCATGGCAATTTTCCAAATATTCGTATATATTTCTTTTGTTGAGGGTATCTCTCCGTTAATATTATCCAGTTTTGTCATGCGCCCGGTATCAAAGAATTTTTGGATAATACGAATCATTTTACGCTCCTGTCAAGACAATGCTGGTATTATAACACCTGTTAGGAGACAATCAAGTCATGTTGCCCTAAAATTGCTATGTCAACCTGCAAACCCGCATACAATAGCAATCTATAAACTTTTTATTTGCTTATTACTCTTCGAAAACCGTTTCGAACTCCACAAACTGATTATCCGGTTTTGGTAGGCAAGTCAGCGCCATAAGCAGCGCGTCTTCACCATTGTCTTCGTAATAACGTTTTCGTACACCAACATTGATAAAACCTAGCGATGTATATAGATTGATCGCGGTAAAATTACTCTTACGCACCTCCAGCGTTGCATGTGTCGCGTATAGATTCGCGGCGTATTGCAACAGTGCACAAGTCAGCGTTCTCCCGTATCCTTTTGTACGGGATGGTTTGCTTATAGCAATATTTGTTATATGCGCTTCATCTAAAACGATCCACATTCCGGCATATCCGATAATACATTCATTCACCATTACAACCAAATACCTCGAGCAGCGGTTTATCGTCATTTCATTTAAAAAGGAATCACGGCTCCACGGTATAGTAAATGTGTCTATCTCTATTTGATGAACCGCGTCAACATCCGATACCAGCATTCGTCTGATATGAACTTTATTATTTGACAGCATGGTAAGGCAAGCTTTCTCGTTTATAATGAGGAGCATGAAGATAACATGGATTAAGATGTTCGTATGATACAATGGAGTTAGGTTTTTTTTCGGCCAAAAAAGCAGCCTCTGAAGGCCGCAGATAGTTCATGTGTTCAGGCGCAAAAAAAGATTTTCCCGGGAGCAAATCTTCAATTATGGGTCGATATGCAACAGCGCCACTACCTACAAAAAAGCAATTCTCTTTAAGTGTTGCGATTTCACGCGCCATATCCTCAACACGAATTGTATCATCATCACGAATCTGTGTTCGTGATGAGTATAATGAACAATAAACTCGCTGCGCTCTGGCGTCGATCATGGGACATATTAAACCATGAAAAGGCACGCATACTAAAGCTTCTAACGCGTTGATCGGTACGCATGGAATTTGAAGCGTCTGAGCCATAGCTTTAGCACATGATACGCTCAACCGTATCCCTGTAAAGGAACCCGGTCCTATGACGCAGGCAATCCTACTAAGTGTATCTTTTTTCGTCCCGGAACGGCATAGTGCCTCTTCAATCATAGGCAGTAAATGAATAGAATGCTCTTTATGGCTAAGCAGAATCGATTCATATTTAAGCTGACCTAAACAGGTAATGGCAACACCCGCTGTCGATCCTGAGGAGTCAAGGGCCAATATAGTCATGAATTACACATCCTTAGGCATCATCATGCTGCCGAACGCTTGTATTTGAATAGAGCGCTCATTATCGTACCCTTTTCTTGTGATGATTATTTCTAAACAAGAAGGCGGTATGGCTGAGTTAGCATGTTCCGGCCATTCTATTAAGGTGATACCGTCCGTTCCGATAATTTCATCAAAACCTAGCGCGTAAATTTCTTCTTCACTTTGAACACGGTACCAATCAAAATGATAAAGTGCCAAATGACCATTACGATATTCCTTGAGCAACGTAAATGTAGGGCTGAGAATCACATCATGAATACCCCACCCCTCAGCAATACCCTTTGCTAACACTGTTTTACCCGCACCCAACTCTCCCGAGAGTAAGATGATATCTCCCGAACGCAACTGATTGCCTAAACGCTTGCCTAAGGCTTGAGTTTCCTCCCAACAGGATGTGCAGCGCTTGATGAACATGACGCCTAACTATATTTTATCCTTAAGCAGCGGAGAAAGCGGTTTGTAGAGTATATACGTAACAAAGCACAAGGCTATTCCTTTAATAAAATTAAACGACGCAGTAACGGTAAGCAAAAAATGCCATACATTTCGAATAAACGGGAAAACTGCTTGCCCCATACTCACGATGACTTCATATGGAACTATTTTGCTGAAAAAGGGAAACAGAATGTAGTAGTTAACGATGATTGCTGCAATAATCATTGTCAGTACACCGGTAAGTAAACCGATAAGCGCTCTGCTCCTGGTTTTCTTCATTCGATATATTAAAGCTCCCGGCAAGACGAATGCCATACCAATTATAAAATCCGCTAACTCCCCCACACCGGCTGACGTAGAATGTAAAAGACCGGTTAACGATTTTATTAATAATATCATAGATCCCTGTATGGGACCCATCGCATAAGCTCCCAGCATGACGGGGACATTACTGAAATCCAGTTGCAAAAAGGGAACTGCGGGGAACACAGGGAACTCAAAAAGGAATAGTATAGCAGCCAACGCGCTTAAAATAGCCGTTCTGACAAGGTTAAAGGTTGTAAACGCTTTCGTTTTCATGTGTGATCCTCCTATAAAAATTACGTCATTGCCTTGAAAAACAATATCGCCGCGAGTCATTTACCTCTATCAGCTTCTCATTATAGCGGCACCTTCCCGACGAATATTAATCCTGTGACAGGAATCGGAGCTAAACACGGATTCCATTTGATGTAAAAAGGTGTGAAGCTTATTATTAGGTACAAAATTCAAAGTCGTACCCGCAAATCCGCCTCCATGAATACGCCATGCCCCATCGTATAATAGCATCTGCTCGCTAAGGCAGAGAGCCAATGAAAGCGGTTGTTTATATGTGTCAATGTATACATTTTGCAGATATTGAAAGCTGGACCGACCCGAGCTGATAACGCCATCTAAAAAAGCACGGATGTTCCCATTTTGAAGCGCTGCAACTTGCTTTAGTACCCGTTCATTTTCTTGTAAATAATGCAGCGTTCGTAAAATAGCGCGATCTCCTTCAAGGCTTCTAATAGCGGCTATATGGCTAAGAACATTTTCCATCGTAACATTCCGCAATGTCTTTTCATCGAAAAAAGACGCGACGGATTTCATTTCTTGCGTAATTGCTTTATAATAATGAGTTAAATCGGCATGATCCTCTTTAGTATCAACTACGACGATAGCATAATCAAAACGATCAAAGTTTACGTCGATTGGCGTCACAAGCGGTTGTTCGGAACTAAAATCGATACATACCAAACCGCCGCAAGCACTGGTGGCTTGATCCATTAATCCACAAGGTTTATCAAAATAGTTGTTCTCAGCCTCTCTGGCAATTATCGCCAACTCTCGTTCTTGGATACTGTTATTATTATAGAATGCGTTAAAAATCGTACCAATCATAATTTCAAAGGCGGCTGAAGAGCTTAAACCGCTTCCGCGCGGGATATCGGATATCACATTCGCGTCGAATCCCCCTATGCGGTACCCATGCTGCGTCATATAAAAAGCAACACCGCGTACGAGCGCTGCGGATGTTTCTGTTTCTTCGGCTCTTTTTTGATAATCCTTGCAGTCAATATGAATGGTACCATAACCTTTGCTGTGAATGTTTATGAGGCTATCATCCCGCTTCGTGACAGCTGAAAGTGTGTCTTTGTCCGTAGCGGCGGCTAATACAATTCCATTATTATGATCAGTATGATTTCCGCTGATTTCAATGCGCCCGGGAGCACTGATAAGCCATATGTCATCCCTTTGGGTTTTAAAGGTATGGATATGCTCTTTCAGAAGCGTTTCATGTCTGTCAAGCTGTTTTTTTGCGCTTGCTGCCCCGTATAATTGTGATAGACGCTCAACCGATAGTTTTTTTTGAGAAGAATAATTTTTACTCATGAAGAGCACTCCCCGTTTGGTTATCTAATACCGTTTGAAAAATGTCTATGAGTTCTTGAATTGAATTATGATCTAAATCCGACAAAAAGCCGTTCCAAGAAGCATCATCCAATGTGATTTGTCCTAAAACACAACGGCCAATATAAGTTTCAAATATAGCGCCAAGCTTTAATTGTAGTGTGTCCGCAGTGTTTTGTGTCTCGTTGTTTAACACAACCAATGGATAAGGCATCACGCACACATTACTCAAATCATATAACTGTTGTATTTGTTTTTGGACCGATTCATCGGCAAAGCGCAGCATGGATTGAGCGCTTTGGTAATAAGGAAAGGCTCCGCCATCCGCAATGGTCGCTCGTTTGATAACAGAAGCGATATCATTCGTGTCGTCTGTTATCCACATCCATAAACCTTCTTCATTTACACTGTATTCCACATTCTCCACGCCAGCCTGCGCGAGCATGGCGCCCGCATCGCAGTAAAAATAATCAATTGCTGAAAGGAGTTTTTTCGGGTTTTGGCATGCAGATGTTATCGCAAAGGCCCCACGTGCGACATTTCCGGTTAACTCCCTATACGTCTGTTGTTGATTGAATACAAAAGGCATGAGCACCTCATACCCGCTCGTATCTTGTTGCGGCATGATGTTAACGGGCGAACTGCTTAAGAACATACCATATACTAACGGCGCGTTAGCATCACTCATTTGCCTGATGGTGTCTGAGGATACGAAACCGCCGGGATCTAGTAAGCCCTTCGCGTACAAATCTGTCAACCATAAAACAAAATTACGGAACTCAGGTTGATAGGCTATATGACGAACAACACCGTCAACATCTACAAACAGATTATAGTCATTGGCAATGAGTCCAAAGGCATGTGCCAAAAATTTTAAGTCCCATACGCCAAGGAATCCAAATGGAATTTCATCTTGCTTTCCGTTACGGTTTGGATCCATGGATTTAAAGGCCGTTAAAACACGCTCAAAGGATTCTCTATCTGTGGGAACTTCTAGTCTTAACACATCAAGCCACTTTTGGTTTATCCACATGGCATTATTCGTGGTAATATCCGTTAACCCAGGAAGCGCGGCAATTGCCCCATTCGGCAATGTTATTGCATGCTCCCATTGTGGAAACTCAGTTAATAAGGCAAATAAGTTGGGCATATATTCATGTATAAGCGGTTTCAAATCGATAATGATACCTTTTTCGTACAGCGCCAAGGTATCCGCTGCGGAGAGTTCCGCTTTAATTAACGCGTCGGGCAATTCCGCTCCCGTTAGATACCGACCAATTTCTTTTTGCCAATCTGCGTAGTTTGAATACTGAGTAAGCGTGAGTTCTAAATCGAATAACTCGCTCCAACGGGTAAAAAACAAACCGGAAGACCACTGACGGTTATCACTATCCCCTTCGAAGCCCGCTAAATGATAACTGTTTTCGGCAGAAACCACGCATAATAAGCCAAAGATCATAACAATTGCAAGCACACAGACCTTTTTAATCAAGTAAAAGCACCCCATTCCCAAAAGCATCCTGTTCATTATATCGTACTCTTACCCGTGAGGCAATGAGGAGCCCAGTCAAATAGGTAAAGCTGCAACTGCGGTGTAATAGATAGCTAAACCCGAAGATTAACACCGGGCGGTTTCGTTTTTGTATATTTGTTCGTTTAACAAATCAATGTTGCCGCACCCCATTGTTAATACCAAATCACCTGCCTGCCAGTTTAATCGTAAGTAACTTTCCGTATCATCAAACGTTGGGGTATAAACAGCATTGATTCCTTTGTTCCGCATCGCCTGCACCAGCATTCTTGCATTGATATCTCCCGGGTCTTTCTCACGCGCCGCGAAAATATCGGTAACAAGAGTAATATCTGCTAGGTGTGTACAGGTAAGGTATTCGCTATACAGCGACTTGACCCTAGAATAAGTATGTGGTTGCATAACTGCCCAAAGACGCCGGTGAGGTTGTGTTTTTGCGGTAGCAAGCGCAGTTAACATTTCAGCCGGGTTATGCCCGTAATCGTGATAAAGCATCACACCTTGAATTGTTGAGGTATGTTCAAACCGGCGGTGAACACCCATAAACCCGGCTATGGAGCGAAGTGCCTCTTCCGAGTGTACACCGATACGTGTTGCCATAGCAACAGCTGCTAGCGCGTTGCTTACATTATGATAACCTTTTACCGCAAGGCACACAGAGCCAATGATTTGTTTCTTGTAATTAACTGTAAACACTGGATTGCCGTTATCGGACAAATGGATATCGTCAGCGCGCCAATCACAATTATCCCCAATACCAAAGGATTCTGCCCGGCATCGAGCAGTGCTTAAGACATGCATCACTCTTTCGTCATCACCGCACCCTATGACTAAGCCTTCGCTCGGTATCGATTGAACAAAGGTACTAAAAGCATCGCAAATCTCATCGATGTCACGATAAAAATCTAAATGGTCCCTATCGATGTTGAGTACAACAGCATAAAACGGGTGAATATTTATAAACCCCGCGTTAAATTCACAGGCTTCCGCTAAAAAATAATCCCCTTTCCCTACTCGTGTACTGCCTCCAATGTGATTGCAATCCCCACCGATGTGTACTGTCGGATCTATCTTGGCATCAATTAATATTTTAGCCAGCATCGCAGAAGTAGTCGTTTTCCCGTGCGTACCGCACACAGCGACGGATTTTAAATATCTATCCATCAACTGACCTAACAAAACCGCACGCTCCAGCTGTGGGATGCCCAAACGCTTAGCTTCCGCGCGTTCCGGATTGTCATCGGATATGGCGGCACTATAAAGGAGTATATCAGCGCCATGTACATGATTTGCGTCATGACTTGAGTAAACTATAATGCCTGTTTCCTCCAACATTTCCAGATGATGACTGGGCACACAATCGGAACCGGTAATCGTAAATCCATTTTGACGAAGCAACAAAGCCAACCCGGACATACTGGAGCCGCCAATGCCTACCATATGAACACGTTTACCTAAAAAATCGTTTATTTGCGGGAAAGAACCCAAATATCTCATCCTCCTTTAGATTAATCGCCACTAAAGCCATCATTGTAAATCCAATATGTTTTATCAGTTTTTATACCAAAAGATCGGTCCTTAAACTTTTTGCTAAAAAAATATCTGGTTTCCCGATTCCGTTGGCATCCGGCATGACGCCTATAACTCGAAATCCCTGTTTTATATAAAAAGCGGATGGATGCGTGCCTGGATTAAACGCTGTTATACATGCAGGAAGATTATTGTATAAATATACATTAGCCAAGGAGGTTTCGCCATTCGGCTTTTCATCATCCGCGCCGACCCACAAAGTGAGCGCACCACGGGCACGTGCGGTATTCTCAAGTTCCGCTACCAGCGCGGCGCCGATGCCTTTATGCTGTAAGTCACGCCGCACTACAAGCGGATGAATTTCGTATACATTCCCGTTATAATGAGGCAGTAAACCACCTAAGCCTGCTACCTGACCATCCTGCATCGCAACAAGGAATAAAGCGGAAGGTTCATCTTTCCAGCGTATACTTATCTCAGCTTCGGCTTCAGTAAGTGTCGGCCACCCTAATGGGAGTTCCTGTGTAAGGATTTGCGCTGCCTGCATAAGTTTGTCGTGTGACAATGTCTTTAAATTCACAATTATCAATGAACTTGCTCCTTTTCAATCTACCAGTAGAATTATTACATACCATTACCCATAAATGGAAAGACGATTAATTATAGCATACTTATCAGTCTTAAACTGTAAATAAAAAAACGAAACTGTGTTATAATGACACAACTCTGCACATTATGGGAGGAGCAATATGTCGAATTTTAGTAACGCGATGATCATCATGAACGAACGTTTTGGCAAAGACAGTTTAATAGCGGTGGCGACGATAGAAAAAGAGCGCTTGTTTAACAGGATAGTAGATGCTTATTATGAAAACGGCGCTTTTTATATCAGTACCAATGCACTCTCCGGCAAAATCACACATATTAAAGAGCATCCGGAAGTTGCCGTTTGCGCTGTAGATTGGTTTAGCGGTCATGGTATAGCTAAAAACCTCGGATGGGTACTAACGCCGCAAAATGCTGAAATCAGAGGGAAATTACGTGCAGCATTCGAATGGTATGACCATGCAAACAACGAGCAAGATGAAAACTGCTGTATATTAGAAATTCGCTTGACAGACGGCATGCTTATTAAAGATCACCATGCCATACGATATCAAATAGATTTTCTAAACCAATCCGCTTTATTAAGCGAAAACTGGGGTGAGTTTAAGTAAAGCTGTTATTCCTATGAGGTGATAAGTATGAAACTCTCTCAAAAGAATAAGGATATATTCTTTACCTAATAGTTTGCTTTCTTGCGCTGAAGCAAGTATCCGTCCCCCTTATGGGTTTATCCGATCCGGTTGGAGCTTGGATAATAAAAAATTAAACTGAAAGTTGAAATCCCCTTTAGTACCCATGCAGAGATTATCCTGCCGGATGCAAAACAAACAACGCAAAGTTTATATGGTTATTTTCTTAGCATACTCAAACGTTCCGTATGCTGTTGCATGATTCGTTTTAATCATTGCACCGCGGCAAATACTGAGTGCTTCATAATAGCGCAGATATTTAAAGCTCGCGGAGTTTTCCGCTAGCCACAGGTTTACGATTGATTTTTTCCATATTGGAAACGCATCGGTAACATCAATATAGAAATACGGTTTAAAATCCTCAGCATCTTCCCAATTCTCTGCCATCATCGTACGCGTGATGGGTGCAGGCGGCAGGGGATGTTCAAACGTTGGTAAAGATGCGTAAAAAATAGCATTATGTGTGATGGTATGCGCTGCAATATGGTCTTTATGCAGGCTATTTTTCCAATGATACAGTATTATATCCGCTTGCTTCTCGCGCATGATATGAGCCAATAGCAACTCGATTTCTTTGGATGGGTAAAGCTCACCGTCAGGTATGTCCAATACAATACTCTCACCACCGAGACACTCAGCAAACGCTTTTGCGCCCATGACATTTTGCTTGCGAAAATCGGCAACATCTATTCCTTTAGGTGCACCACGCTCACCGGCTGTTAAATCTATGATGACGACATGATCTCCCTGGAGTGCTTGTTTAGCCAGTAACATACCACATGTTAATTGCGCATCGCCTGTGTGTGCGCCTACTGCCATGATAACTTTTTTTTTATGTGTTGTATCTTGTTTCATTATTTTTACCCTTTCATACTTGTTGTATTACTAACACCCGGTCTGTGAGCAACACATCGTTTCAACAATTTAACCCGTGTCATTTCTTTAAAAAGACTAATTCATTCTACCACAACCGGCATGATATGCAATGCTATTTGACATGAAGCCCAATATGCTACCGTGGAATGGTGTTTGCAATTATTAACCATATAGTTATAATTAAAAAGATTTTTAAACAAAAAATGGAGGAGAAATTATTGTGCGCGAACGTGTGCTTTGCGGGCTAGACCGTATTGGTGAAGCAGATAAACTACTACGCGGCGCTCGTTTGGGTTTAATGACGCATCCGGCTGCTATAAACCAAAAACTGTGCTGCAGTATCGATGTCTTGCATAATCACTATCATCTCTCGTCCTTATTTGGATGTGAGCATGGTGTTCGCGGTGCGTTACAAGCCGGGGAGCATGTTGACACATATGAAGACCCGGATACAGGTGTGCCTGTATATAGTCTATACGGAAAAACGCTGCGGATGACCAAGGAGATGCTCGATTCCTTTGACGTACTTGTTTTTGATATGCAAGATGTTGGCGCACGCTTTTACACTTATCTTTATTCCTTATCTTATGCTTTACAGGCTTGTGATACTGCCGATAAACGCGTTGTGTTGCTGGACCGTATTAACCCGGTAGGTGGGCAAGCAGTGCAAGGGACCATTCTTGATGAAGCGTTCCATTCGTTTGTTGGAGAATACGCGATGCCTGTACGCTATGGACTTACCATTGGTGAGTATGCAGGCTGGGTACGTCATTACTTAAATTTACACGTTGACCTACACATAGTACCACTAAAAAACTGGCGGCGTTCTTTGTACTTGGACGATATTTCCTCGCCATGGGCTGCGCCTTCCCCTAATTGCCCTACGATAGCCTCAATGCTTACATTTCTTGGCACATGCGTGTTTGAAGGCACCAACCTTTCTGAAGGACGGGGTACGACCAACCCCTTTGAATTGGTGGGTGCGCCTTGGGTGGACGGCACTCGTTTAGCCTTGGAATTGAACAGGTCAGAGTTACCGGGTGTCGGTTTCCGAAGTACCTGTTTTACGCCCACCTTTTCTAAACATCAAGGTGTACAGTGCCAGGGTGTGCAAATGCATATTACGGATCGTCACCATGCGGATACTTTTTCTGCCGGCTTGATGCTATTGGAAGCTGTGCGACGTCTTTATCCGGATTGCTTCCAATGGCTTCATGACGAGCATGGTTTTCATGCGGACCGTATCCTGGGTAGTGACGATTTCCGTTTAGAAAGACTCGATGCCAAAGGACTAATTGAAAAGCATCGACCGCTATTGGATGATTTCATTAAACAAAAGAAGACCTTCGAACTTTATAAATAGTTAAAGAAAGGTCGTGCTAAAATGCATTTCCGTCCCTACTCTCCCGCAGATCTTATCGCTTTAACCGCATTATGGAACCGTATCGCTCTGGCCGGAGAAGTAGTTTATCGGCCGCTTAATGAAACTGCTTTAAATGATAAATTTTTTAAAGGTGCTCAAGGGGGTGCGCGATGTTTCGTTGCTGAAGATAAAAAACAAATAGTTGGGCTCATACATGGCACTGTACAGACACGGTATTTACCCGGTGAAACCCATGAAAATACACCCGGCTACCTTACGGTAGTTTTAGTTGCACCAGAGTATCGTAGGCAAAATATTGGTGCAGCGTTATTGGCTGAGTTGGAGAAAACATTTATAATGGAGGGTAAAAAACGTATCACCGTTTCTGATCGCAATCCGGTACAACTAGCTTGGATTGTTCCGGGTACTCCGGGTCATGAACATAATAAAGCGCCTGGTGTAGATGAAGCATGCGTAGGTTTCATCTTCTTACAGACACAAGGTTATAAGGTCTCTGCCAGTGAAGTTGCCATGTACTTGCCATTAGATCAATACATACCCGATGTACAACTGGAAGAACGGCGCAGCGGCTTGCTTTCGCAAGGTATCGAAACCGGTTACTATAACGTTTCACTACAATACGATTTCGATCGTATGTGTGATCGTGTCGGCAGCGAGTATTGGCGAAACGTGCTTCAAATAGAAACTACCGCCATACATCCCAGGCCGATTCTAGCTGCCACACATGATGGGTATATTGTAGGCTTCACAGGTCCCGTTGATTTGGAACCCAGTGGACGTGGTTGGTTTACAGGTATCTGTACGGATCCCATGTATGAAAAACGCGGCATCGCTACTGTTCTATTTAATTTTCTAATGCAAGCTTTCATCACCGAAGGTGCTTCCTATTCTACTTTATTTACCGGTGTTGAAAACCGGGCGCAGCACCTCTATCTGCGTACAGGATTCCGTGTTGTCCGACGGTTTGCGGTCATGAGTAAACCTCTCTAATATCAACACTTAAAGAAAATCAAGGAGAGGACCTACAATGAAACGTGTTATATTTACATCGATTATCCTGGTCTTAATCCTTGCTTTACACGTTCCCGCGTTGACAGAAGAGTATATTCATCCCACAGGCGGATATGGTTTTACCGTGCCGGAAGGCTGGTACGCCGTTGACGGTAATAATGTCGAGTATATTCTGGTTAAAATAGTTGAAAACAACGATGTAAGCGATTTGATACGTTCAAACTTAGAATTACTTAAAAACAGTCCTATCGTATAACTAATAAAGGAGGCTTTATCGTGAAAAAGATGCTCTTATTACTCTTCATCCTTATGTTAGCCGGCAACCTAGTTGTATATGCATCTCCACACAGTATAACACCGGAAGACGCTGCTGCCCCCGGTTCGCTCCCAGCGATTAATTGGAATGGTGCAGGAGTTAACGTAGATGAATGGATAGAATCTTTTATTAACTACCTTAATGAGGACGGCCAACTCTATGGATTGGGTAATGAAGATTTCCGACTTCGCGCATATTTTGATGATGCGTGTATATTTCGAAGTGTACGATTAGGTCATCTTGAAATTTTTCTAGGCATACGCAACGAAGAGATTCCGTTATTAACAGGTGCTGTTATATATCCGTTACCGGAGCTTAACAAAATCCCTTCACAGCAACTTGATGCGGTATTAAACGACTATAAGCTGGCGGTAAACGCCAGTGTCTGCGCTAATACCATTGTACTCGACTGTATAACCAAAGACGAATCCGATGAAATGTTAGGTGGTTTAAGTCATATAAACCTCGCGGAAATAGTAGCTTTGGCTGAGGATACACAGATAAGCTTTACCATCCCAAGCTCACAGGGTCTCTCAACTCAATACTTCTTTCGGTATGAAGCGGATTGCATGTTTCTTACCTTCGGTTTTGACTTTTTCGGTGATTATAAGTAACAAAATCCTTTGACTGCTTAATTACTCTCTCCAAATTGCAACATATTAGCATAAACTCCGCCTGCCTCTGTAAGCTGGGCATGATTACCCCGTTCGATGATGCAACCATCATCGATGACTAAAATCAAGTCGACAGCTCGGATGGTTAAGAGTCTGTGAGCAATTACAAAGCTGGTACGCCCGCGCATTAAATTAAGCATTGCTGCTTGGATATTCATTTCGGTACGTGTACCTACTGATGAAGTAGCCTCATCCAGAATGAGAATCGACGGATTGGCCAAAATCGCGCGTGCAATGGAGAGGAGCTGTCGTTGCCCTTGACTCAGATTCCCGCCTTCTTCAGTGATTTGCGTATCGTATCCTTTTGGCAAGCGAGAGATAAACTCGTGACAATTCGCTGTCCTAGCTGCATATAAGATCTCCACCTCTGCAGCATCCAGTCTGCCATATGCGATATTATCGCGCATGGTGCCGGCGAACAGATAAACATCTTGTAAAACCATGCTGTTACGCAGACTCTGACGTGCGATGTGTTCGATGGTGTGTCCGTCGATTTCTATAATGCCTTGATTAACATCATAAAACCTCATCAATAGATTAACGATGGTGGTTTTCCCGGATCCGGTTGCCCCCAAAATGGCGGTAGTAGTACCGGGTGCGGCGTTGAAGGAAACATGATTGAGCACCGGTTCACCGGCTTGTCCGGGATAACGGAAGGAAGCATCACGGAATTCAACATGGCCAGAAGTGACTGCCAATCCGCTATTATCAACGCCTGCGAAATCAGGCTGTGTGTTCAGTACTTTATGAAAACTGCGATTACTCCACCAATAAAAAGGAAAGGAGAACGTACCAACATACGGATGATACTTTGAAAAGCATTTTGAATTTGCGTAACATCGTTGGTTGTACGAGTAACCAAACTACCGGTTTTAAACTTATCGATGTTTGCAAAGGAAAAGGATTGTATTTTTATATATATCTTATCCCGTAAATCTTGTGCGAATCCATAACCTGCACGCGTTGAAAAGTAACAGTTCCCCACGCCACCCACTACACCTAACAACGCCACACCTACCATGATTAAGCATATCTTAAGTACATACGAGAAATCGAGATTTACAATACCTTCATCAATGATCTTTTTCATGAGGATTGGTTGCAGAATGTCCAACGTCACCTCACCAAGCATGAAAAAATAGCTATAATTGCCCATCTACGGTAAGGCTTTATAAGTACCCACATTCTACTCAGCTTCATCACCCTCCCTCATGTTATTGCTCGGAGTTTATATTTTGCGCTAGTCTGTTAAATATATGATTAAGGAATACACATTCCTCATCGGTCAACCTGCTGAGCATTTCCGTACTGGATTGATCAAGAAGCTCTATCGTTGTGTGTAGCATTTCATAGCCCGTGTTTGTTAATCGAACCCGATAAATGCGAGCATCTGTTTCCGGTGTAAAACGTATAATGAGTCCGGATCGTTCCATTTGTTTAAGTGTCTCGCTGATGGTGGCAGGCGTTACATGAATTTTTTCTGCTAGTTCACGTTGGTTTAATTCTTCATGGTGTCCCAACTCTAATAAAACCGGTACCTGCCCTCTGCTTAACCCCATTTTTCCCAGCACTCCATCGTTTTTTTGTATATATTTCCGCACAACCCAGAACATTTTTCGCATTAACGCGACTCGATCATATGCAGTATCGTTCGGCACCATACAATCAGCCTCCTAATCGTATGGATGCTAACATGATGCCTATTGCTTATCAACAGTATTGAATCATTCTATCAGTTGAATCATTTTTTGTTTGAATAAACTTGCACAATCGAGTATATTATCAACATAAAAAAATGATTATAGGATCTATATTCTATAAAACAAAAGGAAAGAAGGAAATCATTTTGGATACGGCATGGAAAACACGCGGAATATGTATGAGTGCCCCGACTTCACAAGATTTAGATCTATTTGAGGAGTTTCTTGATACGTTCTTGGTGCCTGGCAGGTGCAATCTCATTGTCATGTTGATGCGTTACAGATACCAGTTTATTTCGCATCCGGAATGTGTGAACTCAAACGATCCGCTTAACGCAGTTCAAGTTAAGCGTATCGTTGATTTATGCCGAAAAAGAAATATACGACTCATTCCAAAAATGAATTTAATGGGCCATCAATCAGAACGCAGTTCCGATACCATGGATGGGCTGTTAAAAGGACATCCCGAATTGGATGAAACACCCGGTATGAAGGAAGTCTTCTACTGCAGGAGTCTATGCCCCAGCCATCCTGACGCTAAGCCTATTGTTACTGATTTAATCAATGAAATGACAGAAGCGTTTGAAACAGACGGCATCCACATCGGCATGGACGAGGTGTTCGATATTGGAAAGTGCGATCTTTGTAAGGATACACCGACCTATAAGTTGTTCGCCGCTTGGGTAACTGCTTTAGTTGAACACAACCGCTCACGCGGTCTTCAAACGCTCATGTGGGGCGATCGTCTGTTAAACGGACTAGAGACCGGATATGGCGCATGGGAGGCATCCGGAAACTTCACCGAACCCGCGCTCCATTTATTACCAAGGGATACGTTGATATGTGATTGGCATTATGAAGATTGCGAAACTTATCCCTCGGTGAATATTTTCGCGGATGCTGGTTATCGCATGCTGGTATGCCCTTGGCGATATCGGGCTAATGCAGAAAAGTTTATTCGATATGCGCAGGCAAATGATAAGGGGCATATAGAAGGTACATTGGCCACCACATGGATTCCATCAGGAGACATTATGCGATTTATGCTGCGAGGATTACCAACGGAGGGAAAACGACAAGATACACTCCAGGCTCTCAGCGAGACCCTCCATTGGGTGTTTGTGTAAATCCGGCACCCAATGTTTCTATAATTGGGGCTCTGTAAACTGCATGTTTCTGCTTACCGAAAAAATCGTAAATCATCAGTTCATACCCCTCTAGCTGTAGAGAATATATTATCCTTGTACCATTGAACAGAGGTTCGGATTTTGTAGCCGCGCTTTCCGGAACGCCAATAATGGAAAGGCAGACACCACCTGAAGGCAAACCGATTCTACTCTTTTTAAAGCCGTTATACTCATTGAGTTGATTGTCTGCTATAAAACGTGCGTACTCATCGCGCTGGAAGTTATTGTCTCCACAATGTATGACTAAAGGATAGGTTAAGTATGGCGCGAGATACGGTAAATCTCTTTGTGAGTACCCATAATCACGAAGGGTACCAATATACATTAAAACATGTCTGCCATTCTTCGATGCGCAGGCAAACACATCTCCAATCTTTAAAAAGCGATATAGTTCCGAAGGATCAACAGAAAGATTGACATGATCTTGAGTGCGGTCTAACATCTGCGAAATACTTGGTATATCCCCGTTTTTTCTTCCGCTGATTTTTTCATATACGACTCTAACAAAGCCGATACAATCCACGCCCGGTAAATATGGTACGCCATGTCTATAATCGTTAGATACGGAAGCATAAAGATAAACAACCCTCAAAGGGTCTCCTTGTAACAGTTTTCCGGATCCCGTCCATAAATACGGTAACCCGTATTGATAGTTGGAATACGCTTTTATATTATCTCCATTTCTCTCATTAAACCGCTTGATTAGCGGATTATCTGTATTTAAATATGAAAAGGCTGCGCATAATATATCCCCTGTAATACCCGTAAAGAGAGGGTTTACTTCAGATTTCTCCGCATCAAACACCGGATTCCCATCCGCTTGAACGGCACGGGCTGCCGATACATTCTGACATGGAACGCTTAAGAGGAACACAATACACAATACAGTAAGGAGTCTCACACCAAAACACCCTCGTTTGTGATCCGCTTCATTGCATGTCCTAATATAACAATATGACCATAGACAGAAACATTTTTTACAAAGCTCGAATAAGTGATTCAAGATAATCTTTCGCAGCGCGTACATCGTCATGCCTCTGAGACTGTGACACCTCAATTTCATGTTCTATCGTTAAGCTTCCATCGTATCCAAGTGCTTTAAGACCGCTTAGCAATGCCGGAAAATCAACTTTTCCCTCTCCTATCTTGACTTCTTGACCCAGGATACGACCTTTTGTTGGATATAAGCCATCTTTAGCGTGTACCCCGCGTATCCATGCTCCAAAAGTTTCCAAACTATCAACCGGATTAGCCTTCCCATATAATATAAGGTTAGCCGGATCTAAGTTGACATATACATTGCCGGTATCGATATCTTCTATGGTCCTTAGCAAGGTAATTGGCGTTTCCTGTCCCGTTTCAAACAGGAGTTTTTGCTTGTTTTTCGCACAGTGTAAGGCAACAACCCGCAGTGCTTCTATTGTTCCCGGATAATTCCAATCCGTTAAGGCTTCCGGAATAAACCCCATATGGCTAATAACATCAGCTGCCCCGAGAAGTCGGGCAAAATCTGCACCATCACATAGATTCTTCATGCGAGCGTATCGGTATGTCGGCGGGACCAATCCTAGTGTTTCCGGTCCGGAAACAAAATCCCAGGCATGGGGACCTTCCCACCCGCACCAAAAAGCCGTTATCGTAATATGGTATTCATCAAATAAACGTGTTAACGATTCCGCTTCCGTCTGTGTCCATAATGCCGGCAGCCAACTAACCAACTGGCAATGTTGAAACCCTAAATCTGCCGCGCTGGCGATACTATCACGCATGACTCCGGCTTGATGACTTATACATACCCCTACGTTCATATGTTTTATTCCTCCTGCTTGATATTGGTATCATTCCGGCAACACTATATCAAAACATACGGGGAGAAGCAATTGTAAGATAGCGGTTCATGAAAGGTTTTTAAGTATATCCACGACCGCGGTTCTCATACCCATGGTTTGTATATGTATAAGTGATTTTGAAATCAGATTGGCTAAACTCGGTATTGCTGTTAAGTCTTCACCCCAAATATTCTTTTCCCGTAGAAACAACACGGTCAGTTGCGGCGCTGTTAACATGTGATGCTCCCTAAAGAACGTGAGTACCGCCTCATCTTCAGCAATCCCGTGACTCATGTACTTTTCCGGCAGTAAACCCGAGTAAAAAGCCATTAATGCTCCCAGCGAGAAACAAATCAATGGCGGTAAAGCAGCTTTTCTTTCCCATGTTTGCCGCAATATCGGCAATAAACGTGAACGAAATTTGGATAAAGAGTACATTAGTATAGATGACAAATAATGCCGAATATCAGGATTTTCAAATCGTTCAAGCACTGATTCCGCGTACTCTTGTACTGCTTGTGCCGGTAACGGAACCATTGGAACGATTTCATTGAACAAGGCTTTAAATAGGAATTGACGGGCATCTTTATCTCCCATTATGTCCCCAACCGTTTCGAGCCCCATACAATAGGATACAACCGCTGACAGAGTATGTGCTCCGTTTAACACACGCACTTTACATTCCCTGTATGGTAATAAATCGTTTGTGAATAAAACAGGTAAGCCAGCTTTGTCAAGCGGGAACGCATTGGACACTTCTTCCAACTGATCACTTTGTATTACCCACAAGGCATAAGGTTCCCCCACTGTAATGAGCTCGTCAGTATATTGTAAGTCTTTTTCTATAGAATGAATATCTTTCGTCGGGAAGCCGCTGACAATGCGATCCACCAACGTATCACAAAAGATGTTATGCTGTGTAAGCCAACTATTAAACTCGTAGGGTAAATCCCAAAGTGCAGATAGTTTCAAGCAAATCTCTTTAAGTAGCGAACCATTCCTTTCAATGAGCTCCGTTGGCAGAATGATACATCCCTTGTCAATAGCACCGTTAAAAGCCATATATCTACTAAATAGAAATTTGACAAGTTTACCGGGAAATGACTCGGGCGGCTCGTCATTAAAAATATCATTCTCATGATAGACAATGCCTGCTTCTGTTGTGTTTGATATAATCACTTTTAATTCTGAACATTTTGCTAAAGCGTTATATGCGTCATAACTTTCGTACGGATCCACAGCGTCTATGATACTGGTAATAACTCGTTTTGTTTCTTGTGACTTACCATTCAACTTACCGCGTAGAATGACTGTGTAAACACAATCCTGTGCATAAAACGGAGCAAGTGTTCCTGACTTAATAGGTTTTACGATCTGTATACCACCATGAAAGACACTCGCCTTATTAGCTGTATCGATCATTTCATCAGCAAAAGCACGTAAGAAGTTCCCTTCACCAAACTGCAGAACTTTAGTGGGAAGAGGTACTTTTTGAATGGTTTTGTTAACTTTTGGCAATCTGGTGTAAGAAGCATATTGTGCCATATTCATTCAATGAGAGGTATCCTGTTCAACAAGCATACGCTGAATATTAGTAAGCCCTGCCGTAATAGCCATTAAAGCATCTTCGATACCTTCAAACTCCAATGTCAGCCACCCATTGTAACCGTTGTTATTAAGTATTCTAAGGCTTTTTTGTATCTGAGCATCACCATGCCCAACAATAGCACCGCGAATGTAATCCCCATTGCAGGTTTCAAACCAACCCTTTCCCGGAAAAAACTCGCTGCCGCTTTTAAAATGAAAATCCTTTATATGTACATGGCGCACAAAGCGTACTAATCGGCTTAGTTCCACGGCAGGTTCCCTTCCTGCATGCATAAAGTTACCTAAATCCGCCAAGAGTCGGTAGTTATTGTGATTAACCCAACTCATAAGCTTCTCAAGCCATTCGCTTTTACCAAAGATCCACCCATGGTTTTCGGTTGTTAGTAAAACTCCTTTACTTTGCGCATAGTCTGCCAAGTCACGCAACCCATCTGCTATATGTCCCCTGCACTGTTTCGATGTAATGATACCATCAGGGAAGCTGTTCATTACATCTGTTCGCATGATAGGCACACCCAAACGTGCCGCGATATCTACCTGACTCCTTAACCGTTTTAGTTCTTTATGAAGGTCTTTCGCTGTAAAATCACCCCCAACTGCATAGGCGCATACTTCAAGCCCTGTATCCACACATTTTTGCAAGACTTTATCGCAGAACGCTTCCAGGTTGTTGCTTTCTGCTGTTGTGAGTTCAATGAACTCTATACCTTTAAAACCTGTTTTTGCCGC
>Ga0123354_10004255_pt1 | contig 20205 bp, 11 predicted proteins | sample TergutLab28metaG_2_FD_97872 | JGI IMG/M metagenome (GOLD analysis project Ga0123354, IMG submission 97872) | Labiotermes labralis P4 segment gut microbial communities from Petit-Saut dam, French Guiana - Lab288 P4 | ecosystem: Host-associated > Arthropoda: Insects > Digestive system > Gut ...
AGTGTTGCAGCTGTTCTGTTGTTACTATCATCATCTCCTTTATACATGGTATTTACACTTACATTCCTGAGACAAACTATGTCCCTAGAGAATACAGTGTTGCAGCTGTTCTGTTGTTACTATTCATGGTGCTTATATTGTTAGTTTCAGTGTTGAATCTATTGCATTTTTATATTAGTACTTTCTGAAGTATGTGTGGAGTTCCCAGTATGGCTGTTTTCTGGAGTTCCTTGACTTCATGATTTCCTGGTATGTTGCTCGCGTATTTTCTGAATGACTTTATTATTATTATTATTATTATAGACAACTGGGAAGATATGAACGGAGTGCTTTGCTGTGCCTTTGATACCTTAGCATGGGTAAAAGGCATGCATATGATTTGTTTTTAATTCCGTTAATCCTCTAGAAAGAGAATGTTATTATAAACTCATATCAACGTTTTATTGAAAATTAATCCACTCCTCCCAACCCCAACCCAACCCCCTTTTATCTTACAAATCAGTGTTTGAGCGTTGTGATGTGTCTGCTGTACCTGATAGGGGATTCTATCAGACTGGTTTACGTTTCCAAAATGTCTCACGCCTGAGTGCACAAGCTGATTTAAGTAGTAACTTCCCCAGTACCATTGAATATCTGATGCCTGGCTTTTAAACAGAGGAACGTTTTTACCCTTTTAACCTTTCAGAGCCCAGTGGTCAGTACAAGTACCACATCCTGTCACCTTAAGAATTTCAGCATTTTGACTCGCGATGTATTTATGCTGTACTTCGTAAGGTTCTTGCAATCAAAGTCAGTTACTTCCCTAATGATTATGTATCTGTTTGTCTTTATAATGTTTACAGTCAGTTCTGTATGAGGCACGAACTAAAATCTTGCGTATAATTTGGATAAACGTCAGTAGATTAGTCTCCGGCTTCACGCCGCAGTGACCCAAGTTCGATACCGGGACAGTCCATGTGTGATTGCTGTTTTGTGCGTCACATTGTGTTCCGATAACCAGCTGTCGGAGGAACGAACCTACTCCCGTCATCTATACGTATAAAAATTTATACTTTTAATTTGAAATCGCGTTTTCCTTCCAAATGTCCGTTACCATCTAACATAACCCATAAGAACTCAATGTGAATATTCAACGTCGTCAATACCAAAGTATTTTAAGAGCCTCATGCTTCTCAAGTATTATTGTTGCCACAAAATGTGTTACACCTGCTACATACAATACTTACAGAACACACTTTAGGGCCTACATCCTAAGTCTAATTTTAACAACATTCCATTGGTTTTTCGGACATGCCAACAGAAAGGGTTTTTACTATCGTGTTTGACAGGAGCATTCTAAGGCTTCATATGGGTATAATACCATCTCCATGAACTTCGTTGTCATCAATCATTGTAATGTCAATACAGTGGCCAATCGTAGAGTATCCACAAATTCCACGTGGAGATGAAAGAATCCCTTGCTCTTTAGCCAGACATGTTGAAGAACAGCAAAAGAAAATACCAACAAAAAATATTAAAGACAATATGTCATTTATCTTGTAAATGTGGCAGGGAAAAGATACTGTATAGATCGCTGTTTCAGTTTCTTTTTACGCCCTCCACCATACTTCATGATTTCACCTATATATGGCTTTCGTACGTGTTCAAAATGCGCGGATTCTGTAGAAAGCCAGGATTTCTGGAGGGGTCTTGTTGATGGAGACGGATGACCCAGGTCGGGAAGAGAATCTTCAATCACTTGAAATGGGTAGGCCGAGTGAAGGACGGTGATTGGCCGGTCCAGATCACGTGATGAGCTGACATGAAACATTGGGTATGCGGCAGACAAGAAACTGCAATTCTACACCGTCAGAAACTTTCGAATACAAGGCGCAGGGATAATGAGTAGACGGTCGGAGCCTAATTCTGAATACAGCTCTGCTTATTGTACATTGTGTGTGAGGTGACTTTTATGTGTTGGATAAAAACTTTGTTAATCTATGTGATTGACTGTTTACGTATAAATATGAACCTGTGTCGAATTATGCTGTACGCCAAGAAAGCCTGTGGAGGAGTGAAGGTATAGCTTCACACGTACTTAAGCCTCGACACTTGAAGGAAGTGAATAATAAGCCTTACGCCCTGATATCTTTTCCCCAGGGGAAAGAAACCCTGTATCCGGGCGACGGGGGTTAAATATCTGACAGCTGCGGGCATCTCCTCTCCCTTATCGCGCCTAAACTAGATCTGGGATACAAAAATCTCCTATCTAATACATGCCGGAATATATTCCGCAGCATGAAACAACCGCAACGTGAAGACAACAAACGATTTCCACCCTACACCAAGGTCGCTGCATGCTGTGGTACTTTAGCATAGGGCTGTGTGGCTATAAAGTTGTACCTTCTCCATTCAGGATCTTGTAACTCAGTCTCTTTGACAATATGCAAAGTAAGTACATGAACAGTGAAGACTCTACTAAGTGCAACTTAAAAATCAATGGTTAAATTGATAGATGGATAAATAAATAATTAAATATATGCTTGTTAAGTTGGTGCCGGTCCTGTCCGCTTTATTTTAACTCATTCTTGACAAGTAATTTGCAAACATCCGTCATTTGAGGTATTTAAAATTCTCATAGCTCTGTTACTGAAGATTCAGGACTTCTGATATCGTACTCCGTGTGGAATGTTAAGGGGTTACCGGCATTTGGGTGGGCCGTAGTGCCTTTCGCTTCACATCAATCAGTTCAAAAAGACTCTCCCAGAAGACGTGAATGTTTATACTGTCATTTTTCATTAGATTCTGGAGTGTTCTTTTGAGTGTGTGTAGTTAAATATGCAAAAAATACAGAAGAATATATTTTTTTAGTTCAGAACTTTTTATTTAATTATGGAATTTTATATTCAGTATCGAATTTAGTAATAATTATTTTAAGATATCTGACTGCAGCCAAGAAAGTAGAAACTATGTAGAGAAGTATTGCAATGAATAAATAAACAGTTAAAATAAAGAAGGTTCCTATAATTTAACAACGATCTTTCATTAAACTAACATCTTTACCACATCAAAATACAAATAACCATAAGGTAGTTTTGAAGGAATGCTTCAAGGACGATCTGAAGTTTCTAGTTTTTAGTGTGTTGATAAGACCAACTCCCTTTCTTACATGTCCCTAAACAAGAATTCGATAAATGAACGAATGAATGAAAGTAAATGAGCCAATTAATTTTGGTCATCAGAACTTCCGCAATGAAATAAATAAAATTGGATATGCAAACTGAACCCTCACTTACATTGCCAGGCAAGAGTCTGCAATGCAGAGTATACTGACTGCATATGGCGACAGGTCTCTATTTCCCTGTGGTTTAGTATAGGACGTTGTTTACACAGGGCTAGTCTCTCGCTAGAGGCCCCAAACTATTGTCTATAAAAAAATTATGTTATTGAGATAATGATTTAAAAATGTATATACACATACCGGGAACGATGCAAAACAGGACCTGCTCGTAATCGAAGCTGAAACTGGTCTCCTTTCACATTCAAGCACCCTTGAATGCGTTTCTCCATAATTCTGAAATATTTTTTCCAAAGTGTCGAAGTTGGCGGCTTGAATCTCTTGGCGTATAGCGTCTTTGAGTTGTTCGATTGTGCGGGGTGTATTTTTGTACACTTTGCCCTTCAACAAGCCCCAAAGCAAGAAGTCGGCAGGCGTTAGATCGGCTTCCCCTTGTCTCTAACTTTTTAATCAATTTCTGGATGCAACACTTCGATGGTGCACGTCTTTCACCAAATTCCGTTCGAAATGCCGTCTGGCATGCTTTAAATGAACCCGTTTTCCAGTGTTTACGAACGAGAAACCCGCGCTGTTCGACTGTATACATAGACAATAGTTTTGGGCCTGTAGCGAGAGACTCACCCTGTTTATCAGATTATATCAACACTGGTAGATATAATTGAAGAAAAACACACATCGGCAATAATTTGAGAGGAAGCAGTTTTGGCTTTAAAAATTCATTCAGAAAGACCTTTAGGTTTGTCCGTTTCAAACAGCGCATGTCCCGAATAAAAGTTCAGAAAGCTGTCTTGAAACCAGTGTGTCAGATGAGTTCTAATTAAGTAACGTCAAATCGCATTGGGCAAGTTTGTGTTTATGTCAACTGGCTGACGTCAGGTTTGCAGACCATCAATGTATTCCATGGAATTTATCATAGCGTTGAATACTAAACACTTTCCCTTCTCTTTCCCTTCCGATGTTCATAAAATTCAGCTGTATAGGGATGGAACTACAGCGTGGGAGGAGAGATTTACACCCCGAATACAAACGAAGGGATTATCTGAAAATAAGGCATATGTAAAATACCATTCATTTCACATTTTATCGGTATTGGAAATCCCCCGCCGTGAGTAAGCTCATCGAAAATAACAATGAAATCTGATGCACTGAGCGATAAGATGCTTTACGCAAAACCGGATTCCAATCCGTTTTATTTGCCTGGAATATTCTTAACCAAACTTTCCGTTTTTATTTTGCAAATAGGATTTAAAGATAAAAAGCTGCGGCGAAGGACTTCCGAGCTTGAAAGTTCTTAAATCTTTAAAACCTGAAATTAATTAACTAATTAATTAATATTTAAAAATTTATTTCCTACTCACGCGAAGTACAGTGTTTTTCCCGTTATAAAAATTGGCAATTATTGTTCCCCATTGAGAGTATCTAAGGCTCACATGAAGCATCATTAACCTTCTGGTTTTTGTTGCTGGAGGCAGAGTGTATATTCCTTGATGAGGCGGCCCAACTACTGGGTGTTCCCTTTGTGCTCTCACTTCTTTGGTTTTCGTGTTCTAAATAATTAAGCAATACTTGACAAGAGTGATTACTATAAGGACATGGAGTTTCGTGCCAAAATTTTAGAAGGCTTATTCTTTGGACAGGACCCTGAAAGAACCCTAGAATCAGATGAACGTTTTGTCGAAAATAAAAATACATATCACTGTCGGGAATCGAATACCAGACTCGTAGTCTGTTACCTTCGCTGGCTGAAATATTTTGGCTCGGTTATATACCGACTTCATTTTCTGTCAGTGTATTGAAGTATAGAACTGTAGACTAACATTTCAGTGAAATTAAATATCTACTGTCTATCTTGTGTTGAAACACAGTGTTGATGATGTAAATTGAAACCGACGCATTTGTGAGAAAGCAGAAATGTTAATCCTCAACCAGCAAACTCAATAACGTTCCTGGCATATTCAAAAGTTCCGCGTTCATTTGTGCCAATGCTACGTGTACTTGTCAGAGCAGTCGAAATCCATTTTCTTCTTTTGCTTTTCTTCACAATCATACCCCTCCAATGTGTCACAGAACATAGATTCTGCCTGTCGCAAAGAACCCTTGTTAAGTATCCATTTCTATTGGTGCTGAAGCACCCCATTTCATCTTCCCCAAACCCTTTCACTAGTGTCAGAGAAGAGGCGCCTCTTCATAGTAACAATGTCACCCCAGAGGAAATTCCCACCCCTTCTCCCCCTCAACTCTTTATCGACTGTACGAAGGAAAAGAGAAGGCATTTCAGGAGAACCTATGTTAAGATGTGTCCCAAATTCTGCATTGGAATAGATTTTCGTCACAGGAGAGACAGGTTTTGAGCCACCAGTGGTTACAAAGAGCGATGTAAGATTCCGAGAAAAGATGAGGAATATTATTTTGAAATAAAGGGTATTTTCTGAAACTCCTACACAGGTAAACTACAAGCTTTCATTCAAATGTTAAAACTTAATGAACGTTAACTGACGCAGCGTTCCACAATTTAATATAAAGTAACATTAACATTAACTTCTCTACTAGATTGTAGTGATTAGTGAGTGAGCTTCGCGAGCCGGCAGCTTTGCTCCTGACAAATTAGCCCCCAGCACCTATTAAACGATGGGATGTTTGGGCCTTAGAACAAATCGAGACGCTTGGGAGAACAGGTTTAATTCTTGACTCCACCGGGGACCGAACTATATCTCCTCTCCAGACAGTAATCTACCTTCTATATTAATTACGCTATCCCGGCTCGCGTACTGTAAATATATAACCTAAACATACTACTGGATTTTGAGGTGCATCATCCCCGTTGTGTTGGTTCAATAACAAAATAATTTTTGTGTATTACACATACAGTCGAACACAACTATATTTCACCTAGTAGTACAATAGGAATACAATTCAGTTTGATAAGTATATTGACACCAATAATACTAATGATACTATTTATAACATATCCTTAGCATAAGAATAGTAACCTACTTTGACATGTGTACATAAACAACTACTGATAAATCACTCATAACAGCCCTAGGTCATGGTACCTACTATTGTAACAACGAGAACTCTTTCCCCCCACCCAACCCCCAATACCCTAAAAGAACACCCAACACATCTCGTATAGCTGCTCTATAAGTTAAATCACAACCTGGAGATGACTAACATATATGGCCGAAACATGTAGTTGTATTCCTACTGTACTACTAGGTGAAATATAGTTGTGTTCGACTGTATGTGTAATACACAAAATTCTTTGTTATACTACCAGATATTTATGGAGTATTTATATTTTACGTCATGCAGACATTCTTTCTCGTGAACACTGATTCAGAAGTTTTTTTTTTTTAAACAATGACTGCAGGAACATTTCGGAACTAGTAGAGGCAGAGTAGCAAAGAACTGTATAACGTCACATGATAAGGAGCTACATAGTTACTAATCTGCACATATTATTGTTCGATTTATTTAGTTCCGTGACACGTGTGGAGTCTTCTATTTAATTCTCCCACAAATTCTGTGTGAGAAAGGCATAATACTGTAGCTGTTGCAATATTAAAGCAAACTTACGAGGCGCTTAAAAATTTAGTGACTGCAAAACGCCATAATATTTAATAAGTCAGTATCTAAGGCGCTAATTGCAATACTGATGGGGAAGATACTTCAAACAAACACATAGACCTAATTCTCAGACTGGCTACCACTCCATCTGATGCAGTTTCCATAAACGAACATAATTGTGATAGGAAATGAATATGTATAGCAGAGTACTGTTTTTATCGGTAAGAAAAACAATAATGTAGAATTTAAATTAGCAAAATTTTTACAATTAATATGTACTATTAAGAGAATTATTTTTAAGAAAGTGAGAACGGAAACTATTTTGAAACTATACAACACACAAGTTTTGCCTGCATTTTTATATGGGTCAGAAAATTAGACTCTAGCAGCCTTACAAAGACGAAGAATTGAAGCGGCAGAAATGAAGTTACTGAGACCTCTGGCAGGCTACACTCTTAATGACCACAAAACAAATGACTACATACGCCGCGAAATACGGATTACAGGCATACTAGAAGAGATAGATGAATACAGACGGAACTGGTTTCTACACTTGCAAAGAATGCCACAAAACCGAATCCCTTTGAAATCATACCACTACAGACCACAAGAAAGGAGAACAATTGGAAGACCGAAGAAGCGTTGGCGCGAGCAACTCTAACTCTGGAGACGGAACGGATCAAAAGGTTCAATCGTTGATGTTTATGATGATGAAAAACAATCGAATCCACAGTTTAATAAACATTCTTCTGTGTTTAGTGTGAAATATGTACGTTCGGTTGTTTTCGTTCTCAATATTATTTTGCTGTGTTGGAGAGCAAACCATAACATTAATTTTAAGTACAGATTTTAGAAGATAATGCGACGTTTGTAAATTCTGAGTGCGTGGAAACTAAACAGATGTAATCTTTATTGTTGCACCCTGCACTTCGTAGAGTCACTTTAATTATACCAACTAATGCAGAATCACTTCAATTTACCAACCAACGAATGCACATATAATTTCACATAAAACACTTCTAAAACATTTTAAAACACTCCGACATGTTTCGATCTTGTCAGATCATCATCAGGGAGCTTTGTTCCTTGCTAAAGTTATGTTACAGTATTCACAATTCAATTCGTATTTGCAAACAACTCCTTTGCAAGTACGAATTGAATTGTGAATACTGTAATAGGGAGCTTTGTTCCTTGCTAATGCACTTATATAAAATTTCAAATTAAAACACTTGCCCAACAGGCAAAACTTAACAACAACTACAAGGAGCGATTTTAAGTGTTTTAATGTGAAATTATATATAAATGCATTAGTTGGTATAATTAAACAGATGTAAATTACTTTTATTTGGATAAAGATAAGAAGTCTGCCTTATTTCGTTTTCTTAACACTGTCAGGCCGAGTAGTGACTATTCATACTGTCTGGCAATGAACTGTGTGAGACCATAAAACAATAATATTTCTTGAAATGACAGTTCCCGTTCGAAATGACTTGTAACATTAGAGAGAGTGAAGTATATATAGTCAAGATGTTAACATTTTTACTGCAAACTGTTTTTGAAGGCATCAGATAGTAGAAGTACGACTCAGGTCTTCCTTCTGTCCAACGGGATGCCCCTGCCGACTGCGTTTCAACTTCCCCCTCCTACATGAATCAGAAAATGTTCCTATACACTCACTATAGGCTTTGCACGTGGAACTCAAGTCTTCTGTGGTAAGGCTCTGTATCGATACGTGAATAGTCACCTTAGTTTTCGGGGAGAGTGGAATTCCTCTCCTTATCTTCGTCGTGTCTGCTTGTGTTAAGCTTAAGATGGAAGTAGCAAGCTTGTCCGAAACGACGAGACTATTTACCAATCTGAAATGCGTCATGTATAGAACGAGGGACCATCAGACAAAAGGATGAAGAAGACTGAAACAAATCGAGATGAAATTTGAACACATAATAAATGATGGGAATGATGAAATTTTGGAATAGGTGAAAGTAGAAAACAGTTGGCGAGAAACTATGAAGATAGAAATCATACTAGCTACAACATGCAAAAAGAATGAATAACAAGAGGATGGAAGTTATTATTATGGAATTACGGACCAAATGGACGAAGACCTTTGAGGAGCCTATTAGACGAGACAGAAACAGGTCTGTTAGGGCCTACCTGGTGACGGATGATAATGATGATGATGAAAAGCTTCACGTCTTAGGAAACTTGATTCTGCGTAAACACCGCTGTGAGAACTTTAAATATCGATTTGAACTTGACGGTTTTTTTTTGGAAGAAATTGTGTAAGAAATATGATTGTGGCAGCTACTCAGCATTTATGCGGAAAATTCGAAAATGCACTTTCTTAACCGCCATTTTTATTTGCGTGAAAGATGTGTATGTACCTACATACCATACATCAAGTAAGCTGAAACAGTGACGTTATTTGAACGAGACTAAGATTCTATTTACACAAGAGTCGGCATTCCCAGTGTTCTAACGTGAATTAGCCGGCCATCTCCCCTCCCCCTAATTATTCCTCCAATCGCTTAGTTTTGTCAACGAAGATGAAACAATGTTAATTTTTGAAATCTTAGCATGAAAACTGGTTGAGGCAGTTTTATACAAAGCTTTGAATGTATACAAAACTTTCGCCTTCAGATTCTAAATTAGCACATTAGAATCAAACCACTAAGTTTCATGTCTATGGTCCCGTGCATCGCCGATCTATATTAATAATTGTCCAAAGAGATGCAACACAAAGCAGTATATTTATTATTCTGCAAGTTCACTCTACATGTTTCGGGTGTCAACCACACCCATCATCAGGAGTACACAAAACTATAAATACAGCCTCCGGTACTGGTCATATTTTTTGTGCAGCTACCTCCCTTCAACGTGGCCAAGCTTGGCCACGTTGGAGAATAATAAATAGACTGCTTTGTGTTGCATCTCGTTGGACAATTATTAATATACACTAAGTTTCCTTTTGTTGACCTAATCGTGATGCCCGGTGTCAGCTAACGGTTACGATCAGACAAGTGGCTAAACTGTGAAAGTAAGTATACACAGCTTTCGATAGCTCATATTACGTAGCGTCGAATGATTATTGAATAATAACAGGTGCTGATAAGTCCTTAGCCCGACCAATAAGGAAACAAGCTCAGAAGCATGTCAGGGACGCGCTCAATTTCAACAACGTCGAGACGCGAGCTGTCATCAAGTTGTTTTTTTTTTTTGCAACGCAAGGCGCCAAAGGAAATTCACACCATTCTGACCGAAACACTAGCTTGTTTCCTTCCTGGTCGAGCTAAGGACTTATCAACACCCCAGTAGATTTGATTTGAGAGCAGTGCTTTGAATTACGACATTTGTCTCTAGACTGAGATTACGCAGATCCTGTCAGGAAAGTTCTTATTCTGAATGGGGTTTGCTCCCATTATATCCACAATTTGGAACGGGGGACATAATTCTATCGATTACAAGAACGCATAGTGTTCGACTGACCCTAGAAATTAGTCCGTTCCCTGGTAACATTCAAAAATGAGAAAGTGTTACTTCCTTGCTTCGCTGACTTTTGGCGTCAAGTCTCAGTTGCTTACGATCTCAACCTGAAGAACTGCGCCACATTACCACTGCAGATATTTCACTTATACTGCACGTAGCGTTTACAAAACCTTTAAAAACCAAACGGTTTCTGTATTTACCGCCATTTTTAAAAAACCTTATTTTCTAAATTCTGCCCACTGAGTGCATTCGTGTCTTGTTTGTATGTGCTTCAGGAAAAACAGAGATTTCTGCCCTATTAAACGAGACGGAGTGGGTTTACTGCGCTGTAAGAACTGTGTATTTAAATAAAGCAGGATATGTTTCGTCCATAGTGGGTTAATAGATATTGACGTGTAATTTCTAAGTCGTTTGATACAGGCCAGTCAATTGTGCTGTTATGAATATTTATTACAGCACAAGATTAATTGAATGGTTTATTTGCATTCACCACAAACAATTCTGAGTGTAGCTTGTTTTAAAACGCTCTGGTATTATCTGGACAACATGAACCAAAGAAAAGATTTTAAAGCAATAATGATGGAGATATCCGAATACTATACATAAAGCATGCAGTATTTACACACCGCTAATCGATCCTCAGAGCTCAGTCGGTATAGCGACTGGCTATGGGCTGGACGGTCCGGGATCGAATCCCGGTGGGGACGAGATTTTCCGCCCGTCCAGACCGGCCCTGGTGCCCACCCAGGCTTCCTGTAAAATGGGTACCGGGTCTTTCCCGGGGGTAAAGTGCGGCCGTGGCGTGCTGCTGACCACTCACCCCCTTCTAGTGTCGTGGTCATGGAAGAGTAGAGCTATACCTCTACCCACCCTCTGGGCCACACCGGGCCTGTAACGGGAAAACTTTACCTTTACATGTAACCGATCCTCAGAACAATAGTATAATATTTGAAAACTGTACGCTTCATAGGACAAACCAAATTTGACTTATAAATGGTAGTGATAAGATTTTATTTTGCAATTTGTTATTTGCAGACGAATTTTACTCCAAAAGCAAACTAATCTATTTTTTTCAGAAGAAAAATTATTTTTAAACAAAACTTCAACTACTCGGGGATAAGCCACGTTAATTGAGTGCTTGAAAACATAGGAAACTGTAAATCGGGGAGTTACACAAAATTCCTAAAGTGAAAGATCGGTCATTTTTTTGTCTGGTTAAGATTTTGTAGATTGCGAAGTTTTGAAACTACAGAATTAAGATAGCTCGGCCTTGATATCATTACGTAAGACACACAGAGCAGAGTCATTAACAGAGCTGTTGCTTGCATTTGGAATACACGTGACTTCAGTATCGATCAAGATACTGTCTACCCTAAAGTTTCCTCATTAATTTATGAAAATTCCGAGTTATTATGTCGAAATTTGCCGTCTTCTCTTTCTACGCTTCCCCCATATAATAAGTGATACATTCCCTGTAGCAGAGCCATTTTTTAGTACTAAATTTTCTCACCTACTGAAAAAAATCTCTCTTTTTATAATATTTTATGGTTCACAACACCCCGTCACTGTACTTTGTTCTGAGCTGGATTAAACCAGCCCACATCGTCACACCCAGTTTTTAAAATCTGTTATAATATAATCTTCCTCTGCACACGTAAGTCTTTGAAGTTAATCTGTCCTGTAGGTTTTACTTGAAGAATATTACAGATTATGAAGTTATGCATTTTTCTGTCCCTTACGTTCAAATATTCTCCTTGAAACTCTGTTCTCGGACATTCTCATTTCACGTTCCTCCCGTACGGTGACAGACGAAGATGACGCCCATATAAACCAGCAGGCCCTGTCCGCTACTTTCAACTTTCGTCTTATGCGATATGAGGTTATCGCGACAGGGAACGATCGCAGAAAACCATTGAGAGGGCTCTCGTACCCAATCCAAGTGCAAATTTCCATAAAAATAAATTTCATTTTAGTGATTAATTGGCGGAATGCGTGTACATCAAGAAAAGTAGTGCGAATGATTAGAACAGGTGAACAGTTTTCAGGGCCACAAAGCTTCTAAGGAAGACTGCCTAAGGCAAGATATGTGGTCCTCACTTGAATCAACAAAATTCTCCATGCTGTTCCATTGGGTTCGCATTTGCCATCTACCGACAATATTCTGAACAGTCGTTCCGCCACTGATCACTGCCTCTGGGACAATCCCGTGATCACAGACATGCACACTCATCTTGCCGCGTCTTGTGGGATCAAATTTTCCACTTTAGTTTCGATAGATTAAATAATTAGTGACTATGTTAACACAACATTCTACAAGAGATCACATCGCTGAAGATTTGTTTTTCATCGTGTCTGCTCTGAGAGAAAATTAATTTACTTTCTTTGACACAATCATGCGTATCGTATTTTAAAAAGAACGGAAATATTTTTCAATTGTATTCTGAGTTAGTTTGTGCATAGTGTGTTGACTACATATAGACAAATATCTTTGAAAATAAAATTCGAGAAAGCCAGATTTTACAATAGCCCTTGTTGGGCGAGCGTCAGTGAGATTGACCTATGTCGGTAGGCCAAGCTTTTGATAAACCGTGGAATGTATCGAAGTAATCTGTGTATTGTTATGTACGTACTGTGTTTGCTGGTATGTACTGTAATATTGCCGCTTTATATTCGAGATATGAGTTACGAGACAAAGCAGAGAAGCGAGTAAGAAGATTGTAATTACAAGTTTTACGTTTTGAAAGCTGCTACCATCGAGAATTAGTGCAAATAGCCGATGCTTCTATATGTCTTTGTCAACCTTCTCGGATTCCATCGCACGATTTAAGAGACTTCAACGGGCAATCAAGGTTAGATACAAGGTTCTGTTATGCTAGGAAGTAATTATGGCATGTTGTTACTTTACCTGTATTTCGTAATTTATGTTCATTATAATGAGGGATGCAAGAATCCCAGCCGACTAAATTTTATACGGTGTCTTCAAATATTGGTTCTTGAGTATGAAACTGGCTTCATTTCACCTGTCTGGCGCCTAGAATTTTGAGATCCCGTAGGTTTTTGGAAGATTTTTGTACCCTTGATTATAAGTATTATATCGCAGTACATGTTCATTATTGTGATGAAACTATCAATAACCGTAACAACCCAATAACACACGATCGAACAAATCTTGCCCATCAGTAAAACTGATATTACAATTCGGCTTGTGTTTACTGAAAGTAAGGACAATCTCTTACAGAGGCAAGTCTTGTTATACATGCGTCTTTATTTTGTTTTGGACTGGTAGCACATGTGACACTCTGCAGACAGATGAGTTTTGGAAGACGTTAACAGTTTTAAGTGAATGCTGGACCATTTCATAGAGTGTGTTTGAAGGATTTAGCTGCTAATTGGTTTGCATTGCTGGTATAATGATTGTACATATGGCATTCTAGAACAGAATTGTTGTTTCAAATGTGAATTCATCTCCTAAGATCATATGTTTTTGTTCGTTGTAGTTATATGGTCAGCTCTGCCTTAAGTGTGTTCTTTGCCAGTGAACAAGTTGAGCCCATGAAGCAGTTCCTGCATAATATGGCTAATGTGATAAATGTGCATTGAATGTGCTTTTCATTGGCACATTGTTTGTTTGTTTGTTTGTTTGCTAATTGCTTGGAGCACAAATTGAACCAATTAAAGCCTAGTGGTCAGTATTTGTAGTGCCAAATATACCACTAAAATCTGTGTGTTTTGTGTGCAATGTATTTATGTATTCCATACACTTTTGATTATAATTGCCCCATATTTTGATATTTGAGGTTTTCACAGCAGTTTTATTAGTATTTAGGTCTTCTGGGATGTGATGATATGTTGTTGGGTGAGTGGTTTCTGACAAGAATATAGTGCATATATCTTCAAAGGTCAGGCTGGCCAATATGATTTTTTTTAATTGCTTCACTTACCCTACAATACATTGCCCCAGCCCAGAAGACCTACCTCCTCAAACATTATTTCTCTATACAGTATTCACCATGCAACATATTTTAACACTTTTTACTGCTTATTAATTGGCACAGTGATAGCGCTTTCAAATGTAATGCAGATTGTGCAAAACATCTTAAGAGTTAATGCATAACTCAGCTTGTTGGTAAGAAGGTTAATCTCATATGTGTATTCAGCAGGTACTGCATAGGTACCACTGACATTAGCAGAATCAACCAGCTCAAGATGTCAGCTCCAGCAGCCAGAGCAGAAGATTTGAAGATGCTTCTGCGTGGCCTCCTAATATCGTCACCACATGCCATTACAGTTGACCAGCTTGAGAGGGATTTCTTGCATGAGGAAGGTCATGAAGTACCTTTCCGTGAACTTGGATACCCCTCTTTCATGAAGTACTTGGAATCTATTCCAGATACTGTTGTTGTAAGTTTTGTATATTGTGGAAGTTAAAGTGGAATCATTGAGTAGCCCATAATTGTAAGAAATTTTAGAGCATTTACATGCCACTAAAGTGATAAATGTTTTCACCGATGTTTGCATCTGTAGAAGTCATGACTGTAGAAATGAACTCATAGATTTGCCATCAGCAATTTACCAAAAAACAAACACAGTTTTAGCCTTGGTCAGGTGTATTAAAAGTCTAATAGAAGTTCAAAACAAGGTAGTTGTCCCTACACACACCCTGAATGCTTATAGGGTGAACTCCACTCATTCTTAACCTTGGCACTAGATGGAGCTGTGGTCAACTTCATATTGTGATTGCTTCATCCCCAGTAAAAGACCCCAGGTATCCATTGAATAGGAGCCTGGGTTGGTCCCAGAGCCAGTATAGATTATCTGGAGACAAGAAAAATTTCTTGCCCTTGCAGGGCATGATTTCTTGGTCATCTGACCATTAGCCTACGTTCTATACTAAGTACCCTATTCTGGCACCTCGCATTTAACATGGAGTTACTTTATGTCCCCTGTTATAATACTTTGAAGTGTCACATTTCATGGGTGGGTTGAAGTCATTTGGGTGACAGTTCCGGAGTCCTGAGGATAAGGCTGTTTGGGGAATGATATGTAGATTTTTAGTTCTAACCTTTATTTACGCCATGTGATTATGTGTGGCAGAAGAGCATGTACTAAGTACTATGATACTATAGTACACTGGCCTGCAGGAGGCTTTTCTCAAGAGAACAGCAGTGTCTTGCAACTCAAGATTGTCGTGACATACAACTGCTTCTATACTAGGCCACATATCCCTTGTTACATGTTAATTGACCAGACAGACTCTCCTGTGCACTAAATTGTCACTGGCTAAGTCTAAGGTGTGGGACAGTACCAGTGTTTTCCCATTGGGTTTAGTAGATGTTTTAGTTTGGGTAAACTATCTTCTCTATAGACTAATGTTTTGCTTGGTTCATTTTTCTAGATTAACCAATCGTTGAATGGTGGCTGTCCTATCGTAGTTCCAGTGCTTATAGAGAAGTCAGCTCATGTCAAGAAAATGGTACAGAAACAAAAGTATAATCCTCCAAAACGAGGTTCTGGATTCAAACTCCCAGCACATTGCAGATCTTCTGTGTATGCAATTCCACAAATGAGTAGTGACCACTATAGCACTAATTACAACAGCAATGATAAGCAACAACATATATTTTTACCAGTCAGTCTACAGCAAAGAATTAAAAAAATGATTCATGATAATCCGAAGGTAATGTTGCAAAACTTTTCTGAAATGTGTTCTGTAACCAATAGCACATTCTGCATTTGTATTGTGTTGTTGAAACCCAAGGAACGTAAATGAATGAAGTTGTACAAAATGCTTCTTGCAGGGAGTGCCAGTCCAGACCATTGAGCAAGAATTCCTTTCTGGCAAGGTGCTACAGAACTATGGAATCCATGACAGTTGTGATATTCACTACCTGCTCAGTCACCTTGGTCATATTCTGTGGATTTCTGATGGAATGGTTTATCCTTTGCATAAGGAGACACCACCCTACAGGCCGCTAGCACAAAGCCAAGTGACTCATAATAAAATATCAAACATTCATAACTCTGAGACTTACAGTTTTATACCTGCTGGAAGTGAAGGTGCAATTAAGGCCTCTAATCAAAGTTGCACTGTGAATGTGATTAATGAATTCAGTGCTGAAAGAAACAAGAATGACATTGCAGATGTTGCAGAGGCACACTATAAACAGGCAAAAGTCACTGAAAATGTAGTGAATTCTTTGGTATCCATTACAAGGTCATTGACTTTTGACACTGCAGAAGGTGTGTACAAAAAAAAAGTTAATTTTTAGATTTAATCCCTTAATTGCTAATTTAATAATGCTCTTCCCACTAATTCTTATGCTTATTTAACAACTATGCTAGACTACTACTTAGTGAAGGCTAGCATTCAGACTGGAATCCTTTTTCTTACTGTTAAAATATAGAGAATAATCATTTTGACTGTTGTTTTATGTGGCTGTGAAACTTGGAGTGTCACATGAAGAGGAGAACATAGGCTGACGGCGTTGGAGCATAGGGTACTAAGGAAAATACTTGGATCCAGGAGGGAGAAAGTTAACAGGATACAAGGAGCCACATATTACTTGCATGATCAAATCAAGCAAAATGAGGTTGGAGAGGCGTGTTGTCTGTGTGGGGAGAAAAAAAAAGTGTACAGGGTTTTCATGGGGAAATCTGAAGGAAAGAGATTGCTTGGAAAGCATGCACATAAATGGGAGGATAATATTAAAATGGACCTTAAAGAAATGGGGGGGGGGGGGTGGATTGGATTCATCTGGCTCAAGATAGGGACAAGTGATGAGCTCTTGTGAATGTAACTTCGAACCTTCAGGTTCCATAAAATGTGTGTAGATTTTCTTGACTAGATGAGGAACTGTTAGCTTGTCAAGAAGGGCTTTGTTCAAAGGAGTTTCTCAGTTGTAGTTGATAAGTACAGAAAATTCCCTCTGTAGCGTGCCATGAAGCTAAAAGGGGGGGTGTGTAGAATTATAGCTGTCCTCATTCTTAATGGTCGCTGCCATGCCCTGACGACTATCTCCAGAAAAGGGCCCCAGCTTCTATTGTAGGGGAGGTTGTGTGGGCCCTACAATTGGTCTGGACAGGTACAGAGAAAAGAAAATCTCTCACATTCACTGGGGTTTGAAGCTTAGGCCATCCAGGCTGTAGTGAGTCACTCTACTGAGTATGCTGTCCTGTCACCCTTTGTTGCTAAGACCTTTCATCAACCCTGTCACTCATTGTGCCTGTTTCTATCCTGTTTCCCCTATTTAGTAAGGAAATAACAGGCTTACTTGCTGTCATTATGTGCATATGTGTGTTCATCCCTAATTACTTGTAATTACAGCTTCCTTTTATGTTCTTTACAGTTTTCTATTCACTATCTTGTAATTGTTGCTTTTCTGAATTACTGACAGTGCTATTAACTAAACTGGTATTATGCATATTACATCCTATTTGTAATGTCCTCTTCCTTTCATGTCTGTACTTCTGCAGAATGAATGTTATATTAAATACCTATATGATTGACTCTTGGAGGGAAAGGGGATAGCTGTTCAGGTATAGTAACTGGTCTACAGGTTGGACTACTAAGGAATGATTCCAAGCAGGGGTTTAGAGATATTCTTCAAAGCGTTTGCACTGCTCTGGGACCACCCAGCCTTCTACCCAGTGTATGGGGCTGGGGCATGAATCTGTCTACACATGTCAATCAGGTGCCACAACTCAGAACACTTTGAGCTCTGCCTGCACTCCGTCAGATGCCTTTGTGGTGTGGTGCTTAATTAAGCAAAGAGACACTTTTACTGTTACATTTACTGAATCTTTGTGCTGGTGAGGTCTTGAATATTCGTGATGTGGTTTCTAAAAGTTGTACAAGGTGCCTTCATTTATGAGTCACATTAACCTTTTCTTTGTTTTAATTCTGACTTAAAAGTGAGTCCTGACAGTGGATCACCATCAGATGATACAGATACTTACACCTGTGATTTTGCCAGTGATCTTGTAAGTAAGAAGATGAGGATGAACTTCCAAACCTTGTTAGACAAGCACCCTAATGGTATCTGGTGTTCAGAGCTTCCAGTCTTATACAAGGTAATGAAACAAACTCTACAGGTAGAATGTTCTTAAAGCTGAAATGTGAGTATGCTGTAATCATACAGAAAAACAGCTTGAATAAGTTTTAGTTGGCTTTCACTGACTCTTGATAAAGCCAGGCATTGAAATTGCTTGTCATATGTGTATTGTATGTTGAACTTGATAATATCAAATGAAATCTTTATTTACACTCATTTTAGCATTTGGCAGATGATGATGATATGCCCCAGTATTGAATCAGTGTGGCAGTTATAAATTTATGTAAAACCTACTAAAGAGTAAAGGGTTGACACCAATAGTAAAAAATCTCACCAGTGGATGAGATTCTGAGTCAGCTGCATCCATCTGCCATCCTTACAGTACATTTCCCAAAGATCTATCTTGACATTGTCATTTTGTCTTCTTGGTCTTACCTATTTACTTTCAAGTGGTTTTATGTGTATCTATTATCTCCCCATCAAAATTACAAGTCCATTCTATTGTAGCCCCTTCACATTTACAATCCTAACAATATGAGATGTCCCATGTAAGTTGTGAAGTTTCTTATAATACATTACATCTTAGGTATAGATATTTTTGTGAGTCTTTTATTTATGAAGTTTGGTTATTTATATTTGTTCTTCAGAATTAGAGAACACCTTTCTTGTGTGCATGAGAAAGGTGAAATAATTATTGTACATTATATTTATCAGGTAGTTCTTCTTGAAGGTATTAACCTTTATCATCTGGCCTTTAAATGCCAGTGTACCTGCTGATGACTGAAGTTATTTTCATTTTAAATGTCCATGCCTGCACCTGCATGTGACAGTGTCTACCACTTTACCCATGAGGACACAGGGGTCCTGTTCAGCTGATGAAGGTCAAATTGTATGAGAAGCAAAACCCAACTTGCACATTTTTTGTGGGTTTCTGTTCTTTTCATGGACATTTCTTATTGTCATGTCTAAGAGTTATGTTCTTGAAGTCGTGGTTTTGCTAGGATGTGGCGCCACATTACTGGGTGATTGATACCTGACATGAGACATTTTAGTAGTCTCAAATCAGTGTACTTTTCAACCCTGGAAGATGAGACATACAGTCACAAAACATCAGGCACAGGTCATCCTGTGACATGGTGCCACATTGCAGAAGAACAGGGACCTCAACTACACTGTGAAAGCCTAGAAACTAGGAATTGTGTTCTTGCTGTATGTTGCAGAAAGAGTTTGCAGTTGTCTTAGAGTATGCTGACATTGGTTTTGTGAGTGTGATGCAGATGGCATCATCGTTGCCTGATGTGTTTCATTGTGTTAGAGTAGATGGAACAGATTGGAAATTGTTTAAGGCTAGGAACAAACTCCCTCCTGAGTATGCAAAATACAACATGAAAATTAACAGTCATGGTAAGTTATGTTTGCAGTATGAAAGTTTGAGTTGTAGCCAGTAAGACAAGTGGGATGAAATGTGCTTTATTTCATGTGTGTATCTAGCTTTGTATTTATTTATTTATTCTGAAAATCTGAAGATCTGTTGATGTCACTAATGAGGAATGACAGACGGTACTTTTCTACATGTTATTTTATATTCCAGACTGCATTGCCATAGTATGTTTGTGGTAACCTCAATCCTGGCAGGCCTCTTTTTATGCCTGGGTTATGATCCTATTAAATGTTACACAAATGAAACAAAAAAGTATGTCTTATGCGTATTGGACCGTGCATCATCTTGATATTTGAATAAAGGTTGACCAACTTGATGACACTTGCTTTATTATCTACTGCTCAACATGTTTCGGATGTTAATACATCCATCTTCAGGAG
>Ga0123354_10004259_pt1 | contig 20198 bp, 17 predicted proteins | sample TergutLab28metaG_2_FD_97872 | JGI IMG/M metagenome (GOLD analysis project Ga0123354, IMG submission 97872) | Labiotermes labralis P4 segment gut microbial communities from Petit-Saut dam, French Guiana - Lab288 P4 | ecosystem: Host-associated > Arthropoda: Insects > Digestive system > Gut ...
AGTAGCGTATGTCTTTGACTTTAAGCTGTTCAGTGATGCTCCTCTGTTACAGAGATAACTGAGATGGGCAGTTTCCACGTTTCACAAATTATGAAAAATAGATGTGGTAGAAAAATAGTTTTAGAGTGCATATACATTTGATTTCATGCTGATTTTAAACCATCCAGCGCGCATCATGTTACTGCTGCACATATGAGATGTGAATCAGAAAGAAAAAGCTTACCAGCTTTGAACCATAATTTCACTACAGCACACACTGTGACACTGCCCAAGATGGTGGTGATACAGTGAAACATGTAGTGACATACCAGGGCAAATGACCATTTTAAGAACTTTTTTATGAACCCTCTGGCACCAAAATCAAATTCAAGGTGTAATCTGCAAATCTCATACAAGAATTATGGGATTTAATTTTTTCATGCAAACTCAGTTCCGCCTCAAAAGATTAATTATGCTGGAAATTTATTAGCATCAAGGTAATACAGTAAGGCTGCCTTGATTCCAGCTATACTGAGATGTGGCATAATTTCTGGAATGCAGTCTCAGAATCTGTTTTCTTTTGCAAAATAGCAACTTTTATAATTCCATTATACTCATAAAAGGAAACAGTGGCAGACTTGAACAGTAAAGGAAGTGGTGGTGGTGGTTGTAATTGTTGTTGTTATTATTATCATTATATTATTATTATTCACTTCCTTTCAGCGCTCGTGCCAGATTCAGTGAAAAAGGAGCTGTTGCAGAAGATAAAGGCATACCTTGTTCAGGACATGTGATTGCTCATTGTTTCAAAAAGTTCCTTACATACAGAATATACTCTGAATTTTTTTAAAAAATGGCGTTAATCCATGCCAGTCATCATAACACTGGATTTACATAGAACAGTTTTATTATTATTGTTACTTCTGTGGTCATTTAATAAGGTATAATATATGAAATAATGTGACTTAATATTTATAATACGGCACTATACTGCAGTCCTGTGATTCTGTGATTAAAGCCCTTTTTTTTTATAGGCATTGTACAGTATTTTTACCTGTATTGTTAGTGGCAGCGGTGGGACTTGACTATACCATCCCATTTCTTAAATATTTCTGCTTTTGTCTCTTCTGGCAAAGTACCTAAATAAATAAATTTCACATATAAATAAAACCATAGTAACATCTAAACTGCATTGTTATTTCTTAATTTTATAAACATGATGGATACTTAGTACATAAACCACAAGCCTGAAGTATTTCTGTGTGTATTACATAATCTTGCCATATGGAGCAATGCACACAGTGACTTTGTTTATTGCTCTGTCAAAACAATTGGAGAGGACTGTCTTGTATTCAAGAACTAAGTTTCTGTAAAAATAATGAAGTTCTGGAAATATATATATATATAGAATGGGCAGTATGCATTGAAACTAGCATATTCATAGAGTATCTAGATATTTCTAAAGTAGTAACTGCTGAACTGATTGTAGCATTACTGCTATACTTGCTCACAGTTTATCCATTTATGTAGTTCTGTAACTGAAAAATGACAGTAATTGGTTCTTCCTTTTTTGTATTCATGGAATTTCTTGAAGTATATCACTGTGTGATGGTGGGTGCTATAGATTAACAGAATGGAGATGGCACGCCAGAATTCATTGGTTGCAGGCTCATAACTGAGTAATTCTGGGATGTAAATGACTTTATAACTCAAAACTATCTACTGAATTTTTTGGGAATGAAAGGAGTAATGTATAAGCAACATGACAAGAAACAGTAACAGCTAGAATATATGGGATCTGTTTACAGGCAAAAATGAATGTATGAAATGGGAACTGCAGTAGATTTTATAAAGACCCTGGCTTCAAGATCCCAAAAGCAGTTACTGCAAATGAAAAAATGCCCTCCATAAAGTTGTGAACATTAGAAGTTCAACATATTCCAAACATCTATACTACAGAAGATTTAAATCAGTGATAGTACATATTCAGTGCTGAGAACAAGAAACAAATGTTGTCACACAACAATATTTGCATCAAGAGTAAACTAATATCAGTGACAAGGGAGACATGTAGATTTGTAAAGAACACATATGTAAAATATGTGTGCTCCAAACTAAAGGACAATTCTGCATTCTTGTCATACATTACAAGAAAGTACAATGTATAGTCCCCCCACTACTGGCTAATTTTATGGAGCATGGCCTACTTATTAAAGACAAGCTGTCAAGGTTAAATAACTTCTCAGTTAGTAGGAAATTCCTCATCCTTTATGTAACTGCAAGTGTTGTTACCATGTTCACAAGAGCCCACATATTAGGCCACCTGATACCAATCTATACCTTCACACCCCAAGTTTCTCAGATCCACCTTAAAATTACCTACCCCATCTGGTCTCTTCCATTACATCCAGATACAATGCTGTATCCCACCCATGTGAAATATGTCCTACACATTTCATCCTTCATTTGATCACCTTAATCTTCAGTATATGGTCTTTTAAATGCCAGGTTTCTGCTGCCGACTCGTGCACTACTGACATTAAATGCCCACTGCAGTACAGTGTTCTCCCTTTCAGGTGAAAAGGGTGTATATTTAATGGGACAATATTGTCTCATTTTGTCCATTCAAGATTAATGATACTTCACAAGGAATATGTATTATCAAGCTTCACAATGTTATTTTCTGTCATAGACCAAAATATTCTCCTCAATTTCAATCTATGTTCTCATCAAGTGGTGTTTCACTTCCTCTATTTGTATAGTTCATGCACAAAGTCTGGCTGGGATGATTTGGTACTCTTTTGGGCTGCCATGAAAAGGAATTTCAGTTGCTTTAAAATGAGTGCTGCTGTCACAGGTCTGGCCTGATACTGCTTATTCATGGTGAGAAAGAATGGCATATCATTATGAATGCAAGGCTCTTTCAAGGCTAGTGATTTATGCATTCATATTTCTGAAGTGGAACCCATGGCATTAGTTATCATGTAAGAACTACTACTAAATAAGAATAGATATTAAGTAATTCACAACAAAGACCAGATTCAGATACTGACAGTGAAAAGTTTGTAGATGTGTGGCACTGCCTCATAAAAACTAGTGATAATTATAATGAAGCTGTAGACATTGTAATTCATGACAAATTTACAATGTAAAAGTGGGTAAATTTTTCACTGGTAGACGTGGGTTTCTGTGTGTGGCAACACAGGCAAGCCATCATGTTGTACTTGGAGATTTTATGTGGTATTGGCTATGTGAGTGCTATGATGGCTACCACACCAAGATGATATACTAATGTAATGTACAACAAATCTTCATATTGGAATTGGCAATAACACATGAATGTAATGACTTTTGTAAGTTGCGCCCATTTTACTAAAAGCATGCATTATTGTATGTGTGTGAATGTACAGCCCCATACCTTTGATTCTCAAGGTGCTGCACATAAAAACATTTAAATTTTCAACCATTACTGGGTTAAGCTACCATTTTGAATACTTAGGCACTGTTGGGAGGGAATTATTAAAACAGATCTTGAAGAAACAGGATGGCAGAAATGGACATTCTTCTGACTCGTGACAGAGAATAGTAGTAGGGTCTTGTGAATATGGTCATGAAAACTTCAGACTCCACACAATAACAGGAATTCAAATAGATAAGCAAAAACAGACTTCTCAAAAAGGGCTACCCTCCATGTAGTTACTTTGATGGGTTAGTTTGTATCCAGTAGTAGAAACAGTAAATGGTTGCCAGCAACATGGGAAACAGGTACAGGTGTCATAACCAAGGCATCATATGATCCCTTGTAAGACTGAACAATGGGCACGCACTTTGTCATATACTTCCTTGTAGCTGAAATAAAGTACTGCTTTGTTTGAAGATTTCAAGGCTTTGCCTGCTTGTCCTTCACTTAATGGTAGTATTAAGATAAAGACTGAAGATGTGTATAAATCTGACCCTGTGCCCCTCTGTTCACCATAAATCCCACATGGACTGACCTGTGATGGAATGTGGGCCTTCTGGGTGAGAGGCCAGCCATGTCATGGGCATTTAAGACCAAGTTCATCCAGATTATACAAAAGAATTCAGTTAATACCCTACAGAGAACAAATGCCATCTCCGTTATGGAGACCAATCATTTAATATGATTTACGGCAAATAACTACTGTTTGTTATGAGAATCAAATGCACACAAATACAATGCTGGAAAAATCCAGAATTTCAAATGTTAACAACAGATGGTACAAGTAACTACGACCTGTAAAACAAATGTACCTTAAACCTAAATCAGCACTGCAGAATAGACCCTGGAGGAGTTACAGTGGGACATCAAGAAGGAAATGGGTCAACCAATGATGTGTCACCTGTTGATCAGCTGCAACTTCTTTATCCTTCCAAATGTAGAGGATGCTTAGTATTTGTTGAACACAAAACCATGTAAAGTAAAACATCTAAACCACATTAACATGGGAGATTTAAGGTCATCACTTTCTAACTTGAGATCGAGTGCAGATAATTTTTCAGGAAATCACTGTTATTACAGAAACCAACACTTCAAAACCACTCAACCCTGTGCAAAGCCATCTGAATCCAGTAAACAACCAATGTCCCTGAACCATTTCAATTACACATTTACACTTTGTACTTGTACTGGGGGGTTTCAACCAAAATATTGTATGCATTTCTTGATAAATTCATTTTGGGACTCAAACTTACACAGCTTTTGATCCACAACTTGCTTTATTAAATTTTCTAGTTTGTCACTGCAGTCTGTGGAATTTGTCATTTCAAGTCCACCAAGTTCTGTAAATATCTTGTCATATGATTCTGTATCATCAGATTCAATAATCCTCTGGAGTTCTTTATTGGTCGTTTCTTGCCATTCCTTAAATTTTGGATCCTCATGAAGATTTTTCCGCATGCTAGAAAACAGAATTAGCGTTGGTGTGTATAACTTTAAGATCAGTAATAAATGTACCAAAATACACAATAAGATAAATGAGTCTTATGTACTTGTCCATTGTGCCATTGGTTGACAATATTTTCCACATCTTCTTTATTGCTGTTTCATCAGATCTGTAGAAACACAAATCACATTAGGATTTATTCCACTCTAGAATGAGGAACTGCATACAAGGCTCAATATAAACAAAATACCTCTTTTCATGTAAACGTCAAATGGCAATATTGGTTGTGGCATAATGAGCTCCGCCCACTTAATTTAGTTTTAGCAGCAACAGAGTTTAATAAAATAACACGCGCTTTCAGCAAACGCATGAAGAAATCATCTGGAATGTTATGTTGTACCAACTGGTAAATAGTTACTGACGTTTTGGAGGGGGGTGCTGCCTCCCTTTTGAAATGCTGGACCTTGAAGTTGGACGTAACAGGTGCCCCGGGAATGTCGGTAACCTTTGCCAGTCGACCCGATTTACAAGTAATATCCCAAAGACACCAATCTTCATCAACACTGTCGTAAGCACTGCAAACCTCGAAAATGCATCCTCTAGTGAAATGTTCCCATCTCCCTGCTGAAATCTTACAATGGATAAAGCATTTCCTGCCATAAAAAACTAGAATTTATCCAAATACTTTACTCCCCTACGTTTCTAGTGCCACACAAGAAAATTTATTTTTTCAAAAAACAAGGCAAAACCCACGTACTACTTACTTACCTTGCTGAAGCCATCTTTAGCCTATATTAATCCTCACTCCTGGCCATTCCAAATACAAAACCCTGTAAGCTGTCAAACCCTCCCACACAATTATATTCGCGCAGCACACACGACGCATCAGGTGTTAACGCACAGGTTACTTACCATAGGGTCAGGATATCTACACAACTCACCACCATAGACGTAAGCACGGATAATTTATAGTGGACCACAGATTACCTCTAGGAATCTCGAGGAGAGGGCTGTGGTACGTCAAACAAAATTAAAATACGTGCTCAAGACAATACCGTAACTAGCAATTTTCGAACATGTTATACAGACCCGAATATGCTTTTAACTATACACATTTCAGATGTAGCAAACGCTGTAATCAGACGAATACTTTCTTGTTGACGTACATACATACTTTAACAAATGCGTCATCCGCAAAAATCGGCTTGAATGTGGAATTTGTCATGAAAAGAGCTGAATTGCAATATGCAATAAAGGCATTACATAAAATTAGTAAAAACGTTGTAAATAATACAGAAAAGACCATAAGCACACAGTAGTTCAAAGCAACATATGCATTACGAAATAGTGAAAATATGAATATTCATGTATCTATATTGTGAAATGAAGTACAGTTAAAAAACGGAACACAAATATAAAATATTTATTGACCATCGTGATCAGTAGAGAAAAATTCCTCAATGGAATAAAAGGCATTTTTAAGAGGGTAAACTCATAATGAAGTCTTGAAAATATGTATATGCCAAAATTTAAATATATTTTTTGGAAGTTGGTTGAGTATTTTAACAGATGAGTAGTAGACACCTCTTTGTATTGAGTAAAATCTTACCAAAGGTATAAGCAGTTTATTTTGCTGCCTTGTATGAATAACATAAACAGAGGGGTTAGTTTGATAAATATGAGGAATTTTACTGCAAATAACATCAATGCATAAATATGTAAACAAGGAAGTTTAAGTATATCCAATTTTTTGGAAACAGTCTCTACAAAACTCCCTGGACCCAGTATCAGGATAACCCTAATTGTTCTTTTTTTAATTATAAAAACACTTCTCAATGATGATGAACCCCAGAATATCATACCATAAATAAACTGTGACAGAAAATGTGCAAAATAAACCATTTGTAACATTTTTCATTTACATTTGGTAATAATTTTCTCAACATTAAGCAAATGGAACTCAATTTATTTACTAAATTATCTACATGTAATTTCCAAGTTAGATGGCAGTCCAAATGCATGCCTAAGAATCTCATACTTTCAGTGATGGTAAGAGCTCAGTTGTTACATGCAATGTGTAGTGGGTAAATCAGGAATTTAAGAGGAGGTGAATTTTACAATGTGCTTCTTATTTGAGTATCAACTGGTTGTTTTGGTGACATTTGAAACTACAACATAGTGCTGAATTTAATTTAGGATTTAGTTAATTAAGATTATTGGAAGAAACAAGAATATTAGTGTAATCTGCAATAAGAATGGTATGAAAGATTTTATGATATAAGGAAAATCATTAAATGTACACGCTGAACAGTAGTGGTCTGAAAACAGATCCTTGAGGAACACCATGTCTAACTATTTCCCAGTCTGATAGAAGATTAGGTGAACTGACAAAATAAAACTCTCTGTGTTCTATTATGCAAATAATATTTAAACCAGTTTCATATAGAGCCATTTACTCCATAGAATTCTAGTATAAAATGAAGAGTTCATGATTAATGTAATCAAAAGCCTATGCTAGATCACATAATAGATCCATTATACATTCTTTATTATTCCAAGCACTAAAAATCGATTCAATGAGTAGAAACATTGTCAAGAAAACCGTATTGTTCGTTGGCCAAAATGTTATTGCTGACTAAATGATCTTTTACGCTATGAAAGATGAGCAACCCAAATAGTTTAGAGAAGCCAGCCAATAAAGAGATATGCCTATAGTTTGATATTTGTGATTTATCACCTTTCTTAAAACGTGGTTTAATAATAGCATACTTCAGATTATCTAGAAAGTACTAGCACTTATGATTGCTTGTAAATGTGGGAGGTTCAGAAATTTGGCTACCACATAGTTTTGGTATCTTATTGGATAGACCTTCATAACCACAATGAGTTTTATTTTTTAATGCATATAACTTCTGTCTCAGTAATTGGAATACTGATGATTTGCAATAACTCATGAGGAAATGATTCCCTAAGTGAAAATAATGCTGACTCAGTTTTTGGTTGCTGTGTGATTAATTCATCTACAGAATTTATAAAGAAATTATTAAATATCTTAACTGATTTTTTCGTGCTTATATGTTTGTTACAAAGTTTGAATTCAGTCTGAGTAAACATCTTTATTAGATGCAATACCAATTTCATTGTTAATAATGTTCCAAGACATCTTAGATTTATTTGTGGATGAAGTTAACATTTCATTGTACTGCATTTCTATAGTTTTTCTAATTATTAATGACAGTATCGGATATAACGTGCTTCAATTTTTGAACAGTTGGTTGTTTTGCACATAATGTAAAGAAACTTTTTATGCTTACAAGATATATTAATTCCTTTTGTGATCCAATTGTTATTAGTTACATTGTTAGTTACATATTGCATACGAAAACATGAGTCCAAGACAATTAAAAAAGTGTTTTAGAAATAAATTAAGTCTTGTATTAACATCACTATGGTTAATAAATATTATCCCAGGATTACTTTTTTAGCATCTCAATAAAAGTTGACACAGCAGATTTAGATATTAGTGTCTTTTTGACAAGTCTAAAGTTACCCGTTTGTCATTTCAAAATATTATTTACACAGAGATATTGAGCTTCTTGATCAAAGAGCCTACTAATCAAAGAAGATACTTGGAATGAATTTATTCTGCTGTAATCAATAAAGATGTTATCAAGAGCTGAGCTGGAGTCTTTGGTCTCCTAGTTGGAAAGTCAATAATGTGAAAAAATTTATAAGACTGCAAAAGTAAGGTTAGTTGTTGAGTAGAACTAGAATCTATTAAAAAGTTTACATTGAAGTCACCACAAATAATAAATTATAATTTTGGTTTATATTAGTATTTGAGTGGGCCGGGTAGCGTAGTCGGTATAATGACTGGCTACGGGCTGTACGGTCTGGGGATCGAATCCCAGTGGGGACGAGATTTTCTGCACCTGTCCAGACTGGCACTGGGGCCCACCCTGCCTTCTGTACAATGGGTACCAGGTCTTTCCCAGGGGTGAAGAGCGGCCGGGGCGTGACGCTGACCCCCTCACCCCCTTCTAGTGCTGTGGTCAAGAAAGAGTAGAGCTATACCTCTACTCCCCATATGGGCCATACAGCCTGTACAGAGCCTCAGTGCCTGTATAAGGGTGCACTTTTGTAATTATTTTAAAATTTGATCACGTTGTACAGCAAATTAACTAAAATTTCCACTAGGAGATCTGTATATGCAAAATAATATAAGAAAGTAATTACCAATTTTGATTTGGATAGCACAAACTTCAATTACTTTTTCAATAAAATACTGTGATAGGTCAGTCACATTGCTTTCCAGGTTTGATCTAATGTACATGCATACACCTCATCCAGAGTAGGACTGACGTGAAAACCTAGAAGCAAAGTAATAATTATTAGGTTTAATCATTAAAATATTATGATCTATTAAATAATGCTCTAATAAACAGATAATATGAGGACTTAGATCACAGCTGTATAACATCCAAATTAATTCATCCATTTTATGCTTAAGGGCCCTGATATTTTGGTGAAATAAGTACAAAGAAGTATGTGTATTCTGTATTATTTTCAAACTTGATGAGTGACTTAAGCCCATAAAAAATCTTCATTTCTAATTGTTGGTCTTTTCTTACTGAAAGGACATTAATTCATTACTGGTGAACACACAGCTGAATTGCTTGATTTTTTAGTAGTAGTATATGTTGAGTGAGGAACTTTCCAATATAAAGGTATAGGTAAATTATCACTTTTTGGTAAAAACAGATCAAGGGTTTTCTTTGTGATTTCTTGACACTTCCAGTTTTTCCCTACTGAATTCATATGCATTCCATGCTTAGTGTACCACATTCTGTCTCTATTCATATTTTGTATTTGTACATGATTTGAAGTTTTAACTATCTTCTGCAGTTTTCTGTTATAAACAATGGTTTCTTTGTTCACACATAACAAATTTACCAGACTGAAACACTGAGGAACATTAAGAATAACGACATTGTTGTTAAAGGTTCTCTTTAGAAAATGAGTTAAATGTCTCAGATGATTATTTGTTTCATTTCTTGCAACATCCACAGTTCTACCATTTAAAATAAGATCATCATTCTTAGTGTAGTCATATACATGAAAGTCTGTAGGTGAGGTTATGGCTTTATAGCCATGTTAAAATATATCACCTCCACAAAAATATAATTGAAGACTGAATATATACTAGCTGTCTCTACAATTGCCTACTCTAACTTCTAACTTTAATTACCATATTTTATAATTACTAGTGTAATTAATGTTGAACTACATACATTACTTTAAATATATCATTCAAAAAGATAAGTGTATATGGAAAAATCAAAGAAATGAACTTGATAAAGGTATGTGGTATATCAGTAACTGGATCACATGTGTAGAAATTCTCCAAATAAAATTGATACAGTGATAGGTTTGAACAGTTCCAGTAATGTGAATAGGGTGATCCATGTCATCTAGTGTAACGAACGTAAGATGGAACAAGAAATGTCCAGATGTATATTTTCACAAACTGATGAAGTAGGTAGGGCTTCAAATGCTATCACCTTCAAGGAGCAACATTAGCAGTTAGGCTAAAAAGCTTCAGTCACCATACTACAAAGGACATTTGTTAATGGTATTACAGATTGACACTGTGTGCACTTCATACTTTGAAAGAGCACAGTGGGACTGAGTACACATTCAACATCATAATATTAACAGAGCAGACCTGATTATTTCCATAACAATCACAAACCTTAACCAGCTTTAGCCTTTATTACACATACTAGACACTTATGCAGATATAATTCAGCCCCTCGAACCTGGCCTATGTCATCATAACACAGCTATATGAAAGCTGTACCAATATTCGCGGGAATAACATTAAAAAGTTATAGTGATATAATATAAAGTGTAAAATGGTATAACTGTATGACAGTATCAAATATAAGTCACTCAACAACCAGCATAACAAGTCAGAGTAGTTTATTAACACTCTTGTATATCTATGTGAGACAGAACATTCATGTAAATGGTATAAAAAAAAACCTTAAAGATTCTTTCACACTAATATAACACTAGACATTGCAAAGGAACACCAAAACATTGAAACAAAATGTAAACAGCATAGCACATCAACTTAGACATGCCTAGAAAGAGAACAGTGCATTCAAAAAGCAAATGCACCATGTACTCTATAATCTTACAGGAAATGCAACTAAATTGTGAAAACCCGACCACAGTTCACCCTGTAACGTATCATAAAGGCACAGGGGTAGTAGAGGTATAGCTCTACTCCTTCGTTAACCTTGGCAGTAGATGGGGGGTGGATGGTCAATGTGACAGCCCAGTTGCTTTACCCCTAACACCTGATACCCATCATACAGGAGGCTGGCTGGGCCCCATAGCTGCTATGGACAGGTGAAGAAAATCTCGCCCCCGCTAGGATTTGAACTCCAAACTGTCCAGTCTGATACATACAAGCATGGTATTAAAGAAAATGTGAATATTCATAACCTTTACTTAACACCAAATGATGAGAAAATCACGATGGTTGAGGTGCACAGAAGGACTGAGAAACACTCAGGAAAACATAAACACAAAATCTAAAGACAGGAGACCACTTTACAGACCCAGGCACACATGGAATAGTAATATTATGATAATCTTAGAAACAGGGTGTGAGTATTGAATGTACCTGCCTGAGGACCCAGTCCAATGGTAAGCTCTTGTGAAGACAATAATACACTTCCAGGTTCCACATGAAGTGACATATATTTAATAGTTGTGTGAACACTATCTCTCAAAAAGTTTGCTTCAAAAAAGTGGTTATTCACTCACACAGGCACAGCAAAATCAGCAGTGTACCTGATGGGTTACCACCAGTAGGTACAATACATATCTTATTATACTTTATTTCTGCAAACTGATGTGGACCTTCTGGAAAGAAAAAGTCACAAAATTTACTTCAAATGTACCACAGCACAAGTTTATGAATAAAGACCAGTATTTATACAAACACTTTTCAATAAATCAGCCTATCAATCACAGCTGTGGACACCCAAATGTTCTAACCTGAATAAACTTGCATTTCACCTCACATGTGATTTCGTACTTAGTTCCTTGAGCCACAGCAAGTGTGTTATTGCTGTATACTACAAGTAAAAGATGTATCATATTATTGTCCCTACAAGGATGCAGGATGCTTTACATGTAAATAAGTGCTTTCCATAATACACCACATAAGTTATTAAGAAATCCTTCACTCTGTCAGTGACACGTAGGATATTTACAGTAACTGTAGCCAACTGGTTATGAATAATATTAGCTATTGCTTTATGAAGAACATGACCCAAAAGTTTGTCCACAATAATATGACAAGTAGCAATGATGATCACAGAATGGGGCAAGGTACACATTGAGTACAGGAATACAATTTTAACATGCTTTATGATATGGTTGGCCCACTAAACTACTAGGGCATATGGAAAGTTCCAAGACTGACTTTTATTCAAGAACCATGAAGTGAAAGGTGCAGATGGGATTACATTCTTGCACATCCAATTCCATTGTGATATCTGTACTTATTTATCTGTTATACACATTAATAGAAGGGAAAATTTGGCACTGTATTGTAGATCAAGGTGGCTGTGCTAAAGGCAAATTGCATGTTTTTAAGTTTTTCATTACATCCAAGAAACATAATTTAGCAGATAATATTAGTTGATGAAATGCCTAGCTATGCAGCAACACTCCAATAATTTTTTATGTTTAAAAACTGGCAAACATCAGGTAGAGATGATGATTGGAGTGTTGATGAAATGTGTTCCACACATAGCCATCCTGAGGACAAAAAGCAGCACTGCATAGCTGCATGTCTGAATCTCTATTCATGTATCACAGACCTTAAAACATCCTTTCTAATTCTGTACAAATCTTGGATTTACATGTACAATCTGATAACAAAGCAATAACTGTCCCAATAGATGAGTCAGAGTTCACCATGTCACAAAAAAAATGACAATCATGACAAAATGTTGTTCGTATTTATTAATTAGTTCACCAAGAGTACGTTCCTGAATGTGACATTGTATGAAGAGGTACTACAAGGTCTGCCTCGTCTCATTACAAAGAAATGCTACAAAACTATGTGAATGGCACTTGACCGCTCCATCGTGACAAGCTGCATCCCCACACCACCATCTATAGTAGGGTGTGTTTGTAAAATAACACTGATCTGTGCTCTTGTAAATTCCGCACTCCAAGCTGAATTTAAGAGACAACTTTGATAAACAGGAACAGGTTATTGAAAACATGATGAGGGTGCTGATGTACGAATTCCAGACATGCTTCTGCACGTAGTAGGATTGCTGGAATGAAGTTACTGAATAGCAGGGAGACTTCTTTAAAGGGGGATAAATTCCAACACTACAAGAATTTATCCTGCATGTGTTATTGGATCAGTCTCAGAATTTTCCATTCACTTTAGAATGTAAATTTATGAAACAAAGGAAGTATCCAAAATATATTTTCACTGGAGTGCTCTTTCATTTCTAATACTAGTAGGCACTTGAATGAAACAAGAGAGCAGATCTATGAACTTTGTGGGCAGTTACACTTTCAATTAAAATGTCTAAGTCAAATACTTTCAATAAACCAACAATTTAAACAGAATGCATATTACTCAGTTTGCATACATGTTTTAAGAATATTACTGTTCAGAAATGCTGACGATTGTCCATTTTGATGCCTGCAAAGAGGTGAAGCCAATGCTTCGTCTCTTATACAGGTAGTACAAAATATCTTGGCATGTTTACTACAGGACAGTCTGCTAGACTCCACACTTAAAATTGAATTCCACTTATTCTAAAAATAAATATGTACCATCACAACCTTCCTATCTCAACAGTGATATATATATATATATATATATATATACACACATAATCCATAATAATCCTTTAATCAATATTCTTAGAACTTTTATTGTTGAAACATAACACACTTTGGTTTTCATACATTTTGCCCATTATTCTCTCGCAGTGTGGACTGTAGAAATGGAACTTCACTCCACATACATTGAAATAAAAAGTGATGTTAACACACAAAATGTTCTCGAGGTGATGTTAAGGAAAAGCTTCTTTGTATGTGCTCCTCTTCCACTATTCAGTCACCAGTCATTGACATTGCAATGTTAGGAAGACAACATTTGCTGATGAAGCATGTAACTTATAAAGTCTATATAAATTATATTCATATCAAGTACAAATTACTTGTACAGTTCAACATTATGTGTTACATGTAATTCAGCTATCAGAGGATGGCTCCCAGATCACAACACAACGATCTTCTCCACCTGATACAACCAGAGTACCATCATCAGACACTGCGACCGCAGTCACTGCTCCTATGTGAAGAGGCATGACAATTAAATAGTTACTTAGTTAAGAGTAGGAGCTTCTGGAATGTAACATGGTGTAGTCTGATAGGTAGGTAAAAAAAACCTTTTGGAGAAACCAACTGCTTCAATATTAAGGGTAGAAGAAGCATCTTTTTCATCCAAGTCTACCTTCAAGATGAAGGGTGCAGGTTCCTCTGAAACACTGGTACCAATCTAGCAGACTTCATGACATCACATCACACAAGATTATAGTCATGAAAACAAAAACCTCTCATCTCAAGTAGCTGTTCACCTTAAAGGACTATAAGCCAAATGTCAAGTAAAATGCACGTTTCGTTCTTCACACATATCAGATGACCCCTCAAGCATGTTTTTATCTCACAGTAACTTTGAAAGGAGTTCCTCACTTTGATAAACACACAGTAGCATTCTGTGCATCATTCACTGAAGAGGTTTGTGTAGTATTGACAATGCACTTGTATTTGGTGAATGCAACATTCAATATTTGCTGGAATATCTGTTACTCTGACTGAGGTTTTCTTTGTTTTATGCAGTACCTCCAGGCAAATTCTGGGACAGGGCCTCAAGTAGGCCAAGACAGCTTGCTTGCACATCCTTTTCAATTCATCATTCCACCATCCTACCACTGAGTCTACACAGCCTCAGACACTGACAGTGTTGTTAATAAAGCAGAAAGCAAGATTATTATGTAGGAACTATGACAAAGTTTCAGCAGAATAATTAGAAAATGTATGAAGGTGAAAGAAACTAACAAAAATTATATGAAATTACATCACTTTCCTTTTAAACTCTTCTACCTATATACAACACAGAATGAAATGTAAATCTATTTTAGCAATCTCATTCTATGGATAATGTCCACTACTACAGTTTCCTTCTCTGACGAAGTTGCTAGAAGTAACAGGGAAGTTCTGCTCTGTTAAGCCATAAATGCATACTTGATAGAGAATTTCATACAAAAGCTGTAAATTATTTATAATCTATCTTCATCTCAAAGTTCACATTTGTAGCTTCAGTGGTTCATTAGGTGAAGTAATTAACCTGAAAGGACACCACATATTGCATAGTAGACACACTGTTGTTTATGAAGCAACAGAACCACTTTTAACATGTGCAGTACAATTCTAAGATTTCTCACAAAGCAAACTGTCATCACTTTACATCCAGTAGACAGCACTCCTACAACGTAAGTTTTCCTCATACTCGTAGCTCCGTATGATGGTGTCATTTACTGTATAGAATTAGAATATCAAGAGATGAGGTAGCCTCAGATGCTTCACAATATCCATATACAGTTTAGAGAACATCTAACAAGTAAACCATGAAACTTATTTCTGTACTTATGAAACTGCAAAGCAGAAAATAAAATTGTCTGTCTGCTTAATGAAGTACCATGTCATGACGATGTATCAAAATTGGAGTTATAGATCCATGCATTCTTAACCTTGGAATTAGATGTTGTTGTGCATTCAGCTGTACCCACCTGCCACTATTCCTGTAAGGAAATATCCCTGGAACCTATCAGACAGGAAGCTGGGTGAGCCCCACAGGAGTCCTGATGGACTGGCAAAGAGAAAACTCTCGGCCTCAGTCAGAAATTGAATCCTGGTCATACAGCCTACAACCTAGTCACTAGTTTGACTGAGCTATCTCAGGTCCAAGGAGATTTCTTTCAATCCATGTTTCTAAACTTTGTTATGGTTATTTGAATTTTAAATCACAATATTATCATCAGTAACTCAAAAGAAACTCAAAGGTCCATGTACCACAGTAATCAGTCACAGCTAAAAAGATCACATGCAACGACATGATCCTGGCATTCAATACAGAAGATGAAGTGACCTACCTGTCTAGCATGTTAAGGTATTGCCACTTTCTGGTGTACAAATTTTTTGCTGTGGTAGGATTACCTTCAGATGAACACTGTCTTTTGAGATGTGATTCCATATATTATAGTAGAAATTTACTAATGTAGTACAAAAAAGCAGTGGATCCCTCCAGAACAAGGTAAATTTCCACCACACTACACAGCCATCATATCCTGTAAGACAGTATTTTTTATAGTTACCACTATCAGAACCTAAGTCTCACAAGACTGCCTTAAATGAACCACAATTTCGTTTCGTTTAAATATTATTAAACACTACGATTACCTTCTATACAGAAAACTCCATTTGTAGCTACTTACCTACATGTGCTGACACTTGTTTCAGCAGTTTCACTTGGACCAAGTCCCATATGTACAGACTTCCATTGCTTCCCCCCAGAATCAAAGTCAAACCATCCCAACAAAGGCATCTAAAAAAGTCATTAGACCGTAACATCTTTAGACCACCAATTCACTTATGTAATTTAAAACATTCTTAGATGTACTGGTGTTGATCACATTTTTTAAAAACATGCAAAGCAAACAAATGTATGTTGATTTTGAACAAGGTAATACCATAATGTCCATAGTATAACATCTGCCAAAAAGAAACCTACAACTATCAATGCAACCATAAAAACATGCGAGTATAACAGAAAATACTGTATTATTACAACAGCCCCAACATGTTTCCACCTGGCACAGTCATCCTGAGGGGGTACTTATAACACACACAGTCACCAAAGGTTCACATTCATATTTACAAGACTCCATCTTTCCTTCCTGGAGAAATGAAAAGATCATCACCATAGAGAATTTTAGCATTATGGCCCTTTTCACAGCCAAGCATACCCCCGTCCCTCTATCCTGGTCAACTGCCTTACATTTCCATGGTTCCACTTCCTAATTAAATACCAAAGCACCCTCACTTAAACTCATGTCCCTACCAACACACTGCACTCTACAACTCCATTACACTGTTCATGTCCTGACATCCAACTCTCAGTCACTTCTGCTTATCCTTCCTGCCTATGGCCACTTGGTTGCCAACCACTGCATAATACAATGTCTTCCATTAGTTCACTACCCAATGCACCCTTACCTATAGAATACACCTGTTTTTCTGGTGCAAGAATTGCAGACTGAATACACCCCATAAACGAAGACAACAAGAACCTCAAACTACCAATTAAAACATCATCATATCCCTGAAGACTTGATTCCTTATCCACACCACTGTGAGGATTTCTAATCTCACACAGCTACCACATCCATACTGCACAAATTTGCTTTCAGAAGGTGAAATAAAGATACTGTATAGCAAGTTATCCCAAAGACTGGCACAGAACATCAATGATACACATAAATGAAAAGAAGCTAGATGTTAAGTACAATAAATACATAGGTATTGCCTTGCTATTTACAGCATTCTTAAAAATAAATTAAATGAGATCAATCAAAAGGTTTTTTAAAATGGAATTTATCTGGAATATCTATGAACATAACATAAACCATTTAAAACCTTACAATAATGTAGATAGAGGCTATAGGCTAAATGTGAAAAATGCAATACCATGTTTGAACAAAAATACTGTAATACAGAACACAGTTTCACATAACTACACAGCCACGCTACAGCAAGTTTATATAGAACTCTGTAGAGGACACAGATGGGAAGAGGAAGGGTAAGAGGGTAAAGTTAATAGAAAACAGGGTAAGTTAAATAAAAAATCAAGCAACAAAAAGAGTTCATTTAGTATACCTTAACTGTTCATCTAGCATCTTGGTGTACACTTGCATCCCAGATGTCAGATCAAAAACTTTGAGAGTTTTATCCTCACCACATGACACTAACTTGTTTCCATCTGGACTAAAGCTTGCTGCATTTACTGTGTCATTATGACCTGAAATAGTAAACACAATATATATATGCAGATGTTGAGAAAGTAAACATCAGCACTACATCCATAAAACATGGCATTTAATTTGAAAACCAAATTTCTCAGACACATATAACTTGCTTTGTGGGTACAAGGAGATTCTTAATTAGATATTCCAATGGTCATATGAAATTAACATACCACCAATTAAAGAAGTTTCTCAATTATATGCAACAAAACATTATTCCTTTAATTATGAAAATAAGTAAATTTCAAAGTAGTCATTACAGAAATTTATCCATGGATCACCTGGGAAGTGGTTGCAGATCTTTTGGGATCCATAGAACAAATTTGGGAACCAATGCATTAGAGTTTTAAAGATAGAAGTGAAAATGAAACATACATGGGAGTTGCTGATTTAAGGACTGTGTGTCCATTGACCACACAAATAGGTCACCATCCTGTGTACCTGACACAAGCAGTTTGTTATCCCTGCAAAACAGAACCATACCATTATTCATAAACATAGCATGTTGTAAAATCTGGAATAGACACAACATTAAATAAGCATATGTGATATACATGTCAATGAATAAGGTTCACAAGGTGCTCCCAGAAACCTTACCATTGTACACTGCATTAGGAACCCACACAATCTGTATTAACATCACTGATGTGTGCAGCAACTTGAAATGAACTTTGCAATAAAACTTAAGTTCATCCAAATAAATTCTGAACTAAAGTAAAGTACTAATATAATATGTACCAAAAAAATTTCCAACCTTATTAAATGTTTTTCATTCATGTACATAAACAGCACCCACTGCCATTCTTACAAAAATGTTACTTTAATCTGTAAATACAGAGTTCCACTGACATACACTCTTATGTCTGTAGCATTCAGTTAAGGACTAACCATTCTGACCTCTGCTTATTTTACTGAAGGTAAGAACCCATATTTTAGAGTCAATTATTAAGACATGACAATCACACACACACACACACACACACACATGGGAATTGAATTTTAAAGCATCAGATATACCAAATGGTCAATGCATATATTAATAACAACTTCACAGTTTTATATCAAAGATATTCTCCATAGGCTTAACAGTCTTCATCCACTTCCCCAGTAGTCTTCAGGGACGAATCCAGAACAGGCATGGAAATTTTAAATATTACAACTTAATTTGCTCCCTCCATAAGCCTTAAGAATGGTTATCATTTAATATAGTTTTAAAAATGCTAAGCACCTCGTACACCAATCTCTGCTTTTACAGTTATAATAACTCCTGCAGTTGATCCACTTTAAAAGCTACCAATTAATGAATAAGTAAACAAACAAAACAAAGTGAATTTCAGAACAAGCAAAAATGTGAAATCCCTAAAAACAATATTAGGCTAAAGTTTGTTACCTGGTCAACGACAGGCAAGTTATATGCGCATCATGATCGAATTGAGCCATTAAGGATGATGAAGGTTTGATTCGTCGGCCATCAGCCATGCCTTGCCATACTCGTACTGAACAGTCCCAAGATCCAGATACAAGAACTTGATTCTTAGTGCCCCAGGCCAGACATGACACTGCATCTTCATGGGCTCGTACAGAGTCCATTTCTCTTCCAAACTCCAGATTATACAGCATGCTACAACACAAAAGAACACATAACATGTGGAACATGTGAATACAATCATTGAAATTTCTTTTATTTAGCACTATTATGAAAATGTAGTCCGAAGAACTGAGTGGAAAGCTCATTGGGAGACCTAAATACAGAGGCAGGATACAATTATGATGGTTGTAAAATAAGATAAAATTCTTTAAAATGAATTCATCTGGCTCAACAGGGTGACAACAGGATAATTAACTTATGTTTATTGCACTGTGCGTCATTGTAATAGCTGAAGAATAAAAGACTAACATGATGTCACTTGCTATTTTATTTCACTTCTTATGTGCTCAACATGTTTCGGACATTAATATATCCATCATCAGGAGCTTGCAAGCTCTTGATGATGGATATATTACTTACTTACTCCATGGTGCAGAGTCCTTCTTGAGAAGCTAACTGGTTTGCAACTAGTCAAGAAATTCCCCGCATTTCACGGAACCCGAAGGTTCATTACCGCACTCACAAGCGTCCGCC
>Ga0123354_10004261_pt1 | contig 20193 bp, 6 predicted proteins | sample TergutLab28metaG_2_FD_97872 | JGI IMG/M metagenome (GOLD analysis project Ga0123354, IMG submission 97872) | Labiotermes labralis P4 segment gut microbial communities from Petit-Saut dam, French Guiana - Lab288 P4 | ecosystem: Host-associated > Arthropoda: Insects > Digestive system > Gut ...
ACATACATATACACACACACACACATTAATCAGGATTCCACATAAAGTAAAAGAAACTCTATAAAAATATATATATATATATATATATATATATATATATATATATATACACACACACACACATTCTTCAGGTTTCCACGATAACCACGCACCAATATCACAGTCTAATATACACACATAAACACATCATTCGGGTTTCCATGCTATAGGCACCACTATCTAAGTATAATATATGTACATACACATTCTTTAGGTTTCCTCGGTAGTTACTTAAAGTGTCGCCGGTCACTAATACTGCAGTAAAATATGCTTACGTACACACACATATACATACATACATACATGCACACACACACACACATCAACACGCACTATTCGTGTTTCCACGCTATGGGCACCAGTACGGAAGTATAATATACATACACACACATTCTGCAGGTTTCCGTGATAACTACGCAAATAAGTGTGTCTTGCCTTCCCGTGTCGCCGGACAATAAGAGGCTAGTCTATAGAGAAATACAAGTAATGCTTCTGTTACGTTTTACGAAACGCACGATCGTGCGTGGCAGAACACTGATTTTCTGAATGTTACAGCACGTGGTACATTACTGCTACCACTGGACTTTTAAATGATTAAGCGAGTAAATGAGTTTGTGGTTAAGTGAGCGAGTGGGTCAGGACGAGAATGAGGGGAAGACTGAATGAAGAATAAAGGCGTCTTTTGTGCAATTTTATTTATTCATCAAACTATATTTTAATCCAATCTCGAGCGGACACGATATGGAGCAGAAATTGAACAAGTTATGCGATGAGTCGGTTCGTTGTATCGTGTCTATTTGTTACGTGCTTTGATAAACTGACAGTAGTCTCACAAAGTCACAGCCTTTTTATCTTTTTGGCGTATTGCTCGCTCTTGTCTGCAACATTGTCAGGCTGGAGTCTTATATACTCCGCTCAGTTGTCTTTAAATGTACACTCTTTTTTTTAATATTCAAATAGACAGCAGGTCTCTCCCCCCGAAAAAATGTTGTGGGAAGCAAACTTTTATATATACACACACACACACACACACACACACACACTTACTTACTCCATGGTGTAGAGTCCTTCTTGAGAAGCTAACTCGTTTGCAGTTAGTCAAGAATTTCCCCGCATTTCACGGAACCCGAAGGTTCATTACCGCACTCACAAGCGTCCGCCACCTTTCTCTATCCTGGGCCAGTCCAGTCCAGTCCATATACCCCACATCCCACCTCCTGGAGATCCGTCCTAATATTATCCGCCCATCTACGCCTAGGTCTCCCCAGTGGTCTCTTTCCCTCCGGTTTCCCCACCAAGACCCTATATCCCTCAAATTCACACGAATCACCATGCAGATTAGTTTTGGAGAAAAGCTACAGACATATATTGGTTACGCGCGTGGTTTTGATTTCTCTACAAATTCTGTCTACAACACTTCTCATTCTAAGAAGAATTCAACTAGATATTATTATAAATGTGCATAGATAATCATATAAAGTGCTCTTTATTCTTGTCAAATTTTAAGGAAACACGAATTATCTCTACACACTTTAGAAAAATGCTAAATATCAAATGCCATGAAAATCCGTCCAGTGGTAACGGAGTTGTTCCATGTGGAAGGACGAAGGAACAGACAGGCATTGCAAAGTTAAGCGTCGCTTCTCGCAGCTTTGCGAATGAGCCTAAAAATGTTAAAGCATGAAGATGATAATGGCGGAAAAATATAAACAGGCAGACGCTGTAAAGAGAAATGCATATTAACAAGTAAAAAATAAAAACCTGCAGTGTCAAGAAGGAAATAAAGCTCAAGGAAATGAGAATAAATAAACAAATTAAGACAAGCGGTAGGCCCAACTGGTATATGGCATAATGTGAAAATGGAAGGAAAAACGTTGGTACCGACAGGTTGTCTGGTAACTAGAGAGATTCTACCTGAAAACAGAACAGTTAGCAATTTTGGAATTTGTAATAGGTAAATTGAGCATGGATGGAGTGGCACAGAGCAGGTCTAAATAGCACGGATATTACTGTGCCATTTAATTTAAATTTTGTACGCTGTTAGCGTCGGACGTGGGGCCAGGTGCAGACGGTTGTGCCACTTAATTATGCTTGATCAATCATCAAAGACAGGCTAACGATACGACATTTCATCTTACATCCCACATAAGTACGGTACCATATTTGACCCCGGAAACTTTACAGTATTTAAGGTTTTAACACACAACTGTATTCAACAGAGGCAACACATTCAAATCCGCATTCACAGTTCACCTTACTGTAGACCAGTTAGATGGAGTCCAGCGAAAACTACATCATATTCTTCAACATCCATTTTCTTATCACATTATACTCAAATAAACGCATATACCCCAAGATATCTCTGCCGTTCAGTTACTTGAACTAAAATTCTGTAGAATTATTCATCCTTCAAATATCCAAGATTTTTTTACGGTGAGAGGTAGTAACTGCCTTTTGTCCTTTTCATACTTCTCCATACAAAGTAGGAAATTAATAAGGATACACACAGCTGAAATATAAAAAAGATATTTACAAAGAAGTTACATGTTACTGAAAAGAGTTTTAAGACATTACTTGTAGTTCCATTTGGATTTCAAAAGATGAGCTGTAATATGGAGAAGCACACTTAACCAGCTGAGTACATAATTAAGGATTCGTCGTGTAATATTTACAGTCCCGGACCGGAGAGAGAAATGAGCTGTATGCAGTGGACCCAAAGTAGCGGATTTCAAAGTTTTGGTATTTTAAGTAGAAACAGAAGCAAATTCAGCTTCCGAAACAGTGCATAACTTTAACAGAGCGAAGCAACAAAGAGTCAAACGCACGAAGATGTGCCATCTCATTTCTAAATCTGTTCACTCTTGCAGTACGGAACTCACGTATTTGCTCGCCTCTAATATGTAAATGTGCTGGGGATGGGATCGATGGACTGCACAAAGGCTCTCGTAAAAGCAAGCACCTACAGGCAGGTGCTATCTTGCTGCGCGGTACAAGGGGCAAAGACATTGTATGATGGGATGAAAACGGAGAATCATAACTTCTCTAACTACAGGCATAATCCTTGACTGAGGCAAAGAAATAAATTTATAACAATTTTTACAATAAAATAAGACTATTATTACAAGCAATGTTGTTGTTGTTGTTGTTACTGCTACTACTACCACCACCACCACCACCACCACCATCACTACTAGTACTACTACTAATACTACTACTACTGCTAGTACTACTACTACTGTTACTGCTACTACTACTACCGCCAATACTACTACTTTTACTGCTACTACTACTACTACTACTACTACTACTACTACTACTACTGCCACTGATACTACTACTATACTGTTACTAATATTACTACTGCTTCTACTACTACTACTGTTACTACTACTACTAATGCCACTACTGTAATACACGTCCAGCCTCCAATTCAATGGGTGCTGGGTATCATTCTCGGGGCAGAGCGGCCGGGGCGAGAATTTGACCACTCAACTCAAGGTAATACCGGGATTAAAAGCGAGTAGACGAAACAGTAGAAGAGTCTATATTCTATAAAAATGTTATTTGGAAATCTCAAGGAAATGTATTATAGGGGGAATACAAAGGAAAATGGGGGAGTAGTACACAAATACATAATTAAATTTGAAGTGGTCGAAACCTGCTCATGGTATATGCTTTGTAAAAGTAGCGGTGTTCATTCAGTTTCAAGAGAATTAGAAGAAGATACTGACAAGCAGATTAATTCTGGCCTTGTGCCGCACTTAAACGTCATGGAGTATATTTCCCTGTAATAAGCGTGATTACACAAATGTTTTACCATATACATGTTCACTCTTCCCTAAATTTAAAAAAATATACGCTTATCTTATTCGTTATTTCAGCACTCATCTAAATTAAACACACACTTTTTTTTTACAAATCAAGGGTCTCTCAGTTATTGGTCCATTTTCCACGGTTGCTGCTTCACAGTTAGATTACAAAGTAGGCCTACAGTGAGTCACTGTGTACTGTATTAAATATGCGGTTGACGTTTTGTCGGTGTGTCAGACGTTCAGTTTTCTAAAAGAAGCTACTTCATTTATTCAGAGCGACTGCCACAGAAGTTGAAAACTTTTTAAAACTTTCAAGCAATACTGACGGAAACCATTTCAGTTCTTCAAGACCAGGAACGTGCTGTATACGACGAAATGTTGCAACAGGGTAAGCTGTAAACCTGCACGAATTTCAAGGATCTTGAATTATTCCAAACTCTTTATTTGGTTTGATCTTGACCGATCAATTGTTGAAGATTCAGTTCGAAAACAGATCTGTATGAAACCGCGCTCGCTTTTGAATTGGACACGTTTAATGCAATTTTGAGTTCAAAAATTCTCCAATGCCTCATCTGCCACACTGCATAGAACATTAAACTTCCTGTTCCTTTACTACAAATTCAGATCTGCTGTACCAAGTTTCTATCACACTAAAGTTACTCTGCACAACCATGAATTCATTTCCTTGCATTTTATTATGCACAAATTCCAAACATATAAAGTACAACTCTCGTTATCAATACAGTCTTTTATCATCTACCAGGTTTTGCACAAAGCCTTTTAAAAACAAAATAAAAAATGTTCGATTTTAGCTTCATATAAGATAGAAATTATATTATGCACCTACAGATAGAATTATCTTCACAGGCTAAGTATGCTCATCTAAAACAGCCTGTACTAAAATCTTACAGAATTGAGCGCGTGATGTCGGGGATATAACATACGAATTGCCAAAAAGATAACAACCATCCGGCATATGTTCTTTGTTAGTTTTGTATAAAGAAAATTTACAGGAACATTACCACCCAGTACCAAGTATTCTGATGCCTTTCAGTCTGCGCCCTGTCTTCGTAGACCCATAATTGTGATAAACTGTTGATCCGCAATGTGAACACAGCCGAAACAACTTACGAGTATTCCGTAAGTTGTCGCAGAACATTTACACCACAACTTCAACGCTGAATTCAAATTTGCAAAAATATTGTTTTTCGTACGAGGTCAGTTGTCAGTAATCAGATACAGAGGCATTATTTTTAGTATCTTCTTTCAAACAGAACTTCACCTTATTTATTAGACAACGTTTAAAAGCCGAAGAACATTACGTAGCGTACACAATCGTCATTTGTCTAGATGAGGTACTCTCACGTGACACTTTTGATGTCGTTTACAACGTGATACTGAAAGAATTCATAGGGAGAAAAAGGTTAACATGGGCGTTCCGTATTTAATACAATAATTATAAAAAAAAGCCTTATGATCATGTACCAGGTTCATTGGATCCTTACGACTGTAAAGAAGTGTCACAAGAAATACGACTTCACGAATAACTGTGAGCCTCTTTCTTGCCGCCACAAACAACCGTATCGTGATTATCTCTCGGAGCAATAATAGGTGCCTGATAGCGAAATTACGGATAGGCAGAAGGACAAAATTACTTACGATGCAGTTTTGGTGAAAACCCAAAAGGAATGCAACTTTTGCCGTTATCATACATCGAAAATAAAGCCAGCAACTTACAGCATATAAACTAGATGTATCCCTTCTTTATATGGGGGAGGTACTGTCTACTGCACTACTTAATAGTTTGTTTCATGTCACCACGTTGTCACATCTGCATAAGTAACGAATGTCGACTGTTATGAACGATGAACTGGAAAGCACTTCGAACAAAACGGTCGTATTTAAATCCAACGTGGCATGTTTGGATCGAAGAAAACTTTAGCCTGGGTATATGAAGTTCGTGTCGAGATTTTAAGCATGGAAATTAAAAAATTCAAGGATATATTATGCGACCCTTTCTATGAGATTCGAAAATAATTCAGGTTACATGTATATATGAATATAAGTTGTTATGTAAAGCATCTGGACCAAGGCAAGGACAACTACATAGGGGAAACAACTCTATATGATATTCATTACTGCGATAAAATGAAGAAGACCAAGTAGGGTAGACATACATCTCGGTCAAAAAGGACCATAATGGCACAAAAAATTAAAAAAAAATTCTTCGACAGCCATGGAAAACCGAGGGGAAAATGAATGAACAACATTAATGTAACGTAAATATTGTTTAAAGTAATGACTCTTCTATTGTGTTTTAGATAATACTTATTCAGAACTATTTCCGATTATAAAATGTTGCTTGACGAAACATAAACCTCTGACTCAATTGGCCATTAAATTAGTCAATCGCCCTGTTTCTTAGCCGTTTCACCAGACGGTTAGTAAATAATTCTTTGAACAGGTCAGTCACTTATTAAACCAATCAGTTATTCAGTTACCAGACAATTACTTAACGCCCTTAGTTACTACTTACAAGTTTTCCAGTAAATTTCTTACATTTCATTGTTCCGTTAGGCAGTACTTGTTCTGATACTCAGCAAATCATTCAGTAAGCGAATAGAAGAGTTATTTGACCATCTGTTTTGGCAGTCCCTTAAATCTGCAGTGAATTCAATATGAATCACTTTGCAGGTGCAAGTTGTGACTTTCGGTAGCGCCCGCCATATTGTTAGTGTGAACTTCCACTCGCCCTGCAGTGTGCAAATGGAACCGTTGGTGGGAAATAGAAATCGTTTTGAGCCGTTTGGCTGATAGGTTACTTTTCTTTCTCAAGCCACTAAGCAACACTTGGTATTTTTCCACGTTCTCTGGTGCGAATTGGTTGAATGCGCTGCGAATATATTGAAGGCATCCTTCTTGTTTTTAAGCTTTGTATATAAACAGCCTACATAATTATATGCGTATATTGTCGAATGGGAAGAATATGGTGAAGTACAAAGTAAAAATCTTTGGAGGGTATTCCTCTCAACCCACTGGAAGGAACAACCTAAGCATTTCTTGGAGAGAATAAAAACCGCAAAGTATGAAGTTAAAACAACTGGCTTCCTCACCAGACTTCGAAGCCGGTCCTTCCAAGCAAAGCAGAAAGATTATCACAGATACATTTCAATCGTGTGTGTGTGTGTGTACATATACATTATTTATTTATTTATGAACTTTACTGCTGTATTGCACAAATAAAATCTTGGAATTAGCATGCTCTATGAACTGGTGCAGCTCACATAACAAAAATGTCATAAGAATAGTTGTATAATTTTGGTAAGATATTTTTATATATTTGCACTGTGTTACAGGCCAATGTGACACGGGGACTCTCGTTTTGCTTGTTTCTGATTCTTGTCTACAGGCATTTGAAAGGACGGACATCTATCCGTCACAAGACCGCTACAAGCACAGACAACACAGACACCGAAAGAGGGTCATACCTTCATACTCCCAGTGGGATTCAAATCTTTATCCCAGTATTCGAGCGTCAGAAGACAGCGCACGCCTCAGACAGCGTGGCGACTGTGGTCGTGTTTTTATCTGTACAAAGTACTTACTCGTACTTTTTATTATCAACGGCTGAAATCAAGTCACAGTTTCGCAGGGCGAGAAGATATTTTCGAACATCATAAACTTCACTAACGCGGACAATATAATGGAAGATATTTCAGTACCCAATATCATACTTTCTGACAAACGACTTCTATTAACCATCCGACTACTTATACAGCTCCTACCTGACAGAGAACACAGTACGTTTCCATTGCAAAAAAAAAAACAATCGATTAATCGGTTTAGGGTAATAGTGGACGAAACACTTAAAATGCGCAGTGCGCCGCTGACAAAGAGTACGTACTGAATGTTTTACCAGATCGTACATACTGTTGGCCGTGCTGTTGAAAGATTAATCAGTTTAATTTTATGAAAGGTGACTCGAAACAACTAACACCGCTCACCACAGGCATTATTTCGGGAAAGGCTAAGACGGCTTTCTAATGTCCCTTTTGTCTTTAAGCCAAGTTCAGAATATAAAGCTTGCTACTTTCCGTTTACTAATACGTGCATTATGGATCCACCAGTACAGTTCGGCGTCTGGCAGTGGAATTATATGGATACAAACGCGAAATCCTCAATTTGGTCCTTTCAGTTAGTGATACTACATTATGTTTCACGACACGTTCCTCTGGACACTTGTACACTCCGGACAGATATAGAGCGTTTCGTACGTAAATAAGTGCTAGGCTTTGAAACGTAAAAGTAAACGATATGTTCCATGGTACAGGACGTTCCATGAGGAGCTGATTGTTACTCAGATAATAATGAATCTGCTTTTAGCAGAACTGGAAGGTCCATTACTTTTAAACAAAATCACATAATTCAGTCCTATCCTAAACAAAATTAATTTAATTGGTCCTGTCATAGCAGTTACTCTAACATTAATTTTAATAATACGCTAGCAGTCATGCTTAGGCCTCCAGAGTCACGTTTTCTTTGCAGAAAATGGAAGGGCAAGTCCAGTTGAAAATACAGTTCTAGACTGGAGAACAGCATTAGCACAGATTTGGGGTGTTTCTTTAAAACAATATTACGTTGTTGCCCTGCAATTAAACGTTTTCTTATTCCTAGGAAATTATTCGAAAGATTGTTAACTGTCATTTTATTCTACTACCAATAATATACCCTTTGAAGATTCAATAGGATTTTTTCATGTTAAACACAAAAAAAATCGACATTTAGATCTACCTCCTTCCGATCACAATTTCCTGAGCCACCCGGGGCAAATGTGAAACACAAAACATTAGAACTCACAGTTTTTTACAGCGAAAATTGGAACGATTCCGAGGACAGATATAAGTTGCACAACAGCATCACTGCTCATGCTTATATTTATGTCAAAATACGTGCTGTAATATTGTTAAAACTTACAACCTCGTCAGAAAGACAGAAATTAATTTGAAATCAACAAGAAGTAACCATTTTTTATTAATTTATGGATATTAATATAAGTCAGAGAAAACACGTTAGCACTTTATATATATTGTCCATTCGATAAGTGGCTTTTCTACTCTTTACTAACACGGTTGGGATGTATTGGTAAAGGTGCATACAGTCGGGCCAACAAATTTTTAACAAGCACTTTTCTTCCACCCAGTCGATGGAAAATTACGGATTTTGGAATGACATAACGTTGGCGAGCTTCCTTCTAGGTCTTGTTATTGTATGAAATATCAACAAAGCGGTAATAAGTTTCCTTCACTGTACACCTGTCCAGATTTTTTCTTTACATAACTCCGAAGCATAGCAGTAATAGTTGGGTGTTGGTACTTCATACTTCGCAAATTTTCATTCATTTTGTACGTCCAGCTTAGAGAAGATTTAAATTTCATATTTAAAATAGCCAGGACTTATTTCTTAAAATTACTCCAAACAGCTTGTGACTGCAGTAATTATAGACACTTGAATGTCAGACAACACCGCAGCAGCTGCGGGAGAATTCCTACATGAAAACTCCTACGGACCCATTACTAATCTTCTTTATGATGACAGAGATTTTCCCTTTCCCATTTACTGCATAAATCGATAGGTTTTGGCAAAAATTGAAAAAGACACAACCAGCTTCAACACAAATATTTCAAATTATCACATAAATAAAAATCAAGACTTAACGGTGTAAGCGGTTACAAATGCCACAGTGGAGAGAATGACCATGGCTAGAGATCTCAGCAGTATTACCACCATAACGCAACTAGCAGGCGATCTACAGCGTACGGATCTAGTTACCCCGGTTTTAAAAACATGTAGATGCAGACTGGATTGATAAGACTTGGGATTGGGCGCAGGTATGCACCTTCGTGTAGCGGTTTAGAAAGATTGACTGGTTGAGCGACCATCAGTTTCTACAGGAGGACTCTACTATAGGCCACACTCGGACTGGTACTGGAAGGTTAGCAGGGTTTCTTCCTGGCTCTAAATTCACCGCGGTGTAAATTTGAACACTCAATTGTGCCTAGTGCCGAGGTTAATATGACTGTAGCTACTGTAACACTACTCCTATCTGCCATCATGGTGTAGAGACAATTGTATCTTTACCTCTACAAGAGAGAAGTTCTTAGCCTTTATTAAACGTGTTAGTAACTCTTACGATGTAATCATAAAAAAACTGCTACACACCAGTATAACCCCAAATTTCAATTTGAAGTTAGGCCATAAAAACCTGAAAAATGAAACCAACAATGTAAAAACATGTGTAACTAATAATAATGTCATGTAAGTGCGATATTATCACACGTTACCTGGCGTAGCGCAGATAATCTCTAATCATCAGGCAAATTAGATGTCGAAAAGCGTTAGATGTGTGTAAATAATAGAGTGTAAGATCAGGGAAGGCTTAGGTAATTTCAATAAACTCGAAATATTTTGAATATAATCCAAATACAAGTTGAATTTTTTCTTGTCTACAAACAGTGTAATTATGAAATTCTTTTCTACGTTAGTTCCATGACTGTACGAGAAACTCACATCATTTTTCTCAATGTGAACAGCTCCGATCGTTACTGCAATACGCCTGCTACACAATATTATCTGCAGTCTTTAGAGTGTGATACCGTGAAATGAACAGGCGGACACAAAGAGGATCAATCACTCAAAAGAACAATGGGTTACAGAACAGAAACCCGACCAGTCCAACATCTGGATGTTCCTAAAACCTATTTTGAACTATTATTTCCCAATTGTTTGTTTATTTGCTGGTCTTTTATTGTAAAGCAGTGCATAAGGCGAAAGATAGCAGGTACAATTCCTTCGTTTCTGAAGTCCAGACGTCGATATTTCCCTACCAATTATCATAATACGGTACATTAGATAGATAATTTGACATAAAATTTATTCGCGTCTGCACGGCTGCTTTTTCAGGTAGGCAGTGCATATCATATGAGATTCTGAAATGCAGTTCTTTATTAACTATAGACACAATCATTTTCCGGCCATGTATTATCAATTAATGTGAAACAGCTGTAAAGAATTGTGAAAGTTTTCCGATTTAAGGACATAACGTGTGGGAATTTGCTGAGCTAACATACCGGAGGGGGGGGGGGTGGGGAGGACAAACTTAACTACCCGTGTCGACAGAACATGTCATGATCCTAAGGAAATTTCACTGTGTCACTATCTCAGAAGTCGGTTTCAATTTTAGAGAATTCAGACGTCAATGTGAACTGTACGACACAACAAGCAACAGTATAAAATTAACTTTAAAAGAAACTATTTTATCTACTAGTATATTTTTGTAAATAAATGAAAAGATTTTTCGACAAAGAAAGGAAACAAGAACAACGGGAATAGGGATGGAAAATGCAATAGCGAAGGAAATAAAAGACGAAGAAAGTAAATACACAGAAAGCAGGAGTAATTACTCGTTGTCTACGTCACACTTAGGAAAGAATGAATATTGAAAATAAGTTGGAATAAACAAATATGTAAGCCTAACCACTTTAAAAATCATTTAACAAAAAATTTCATCACTTCTAATTTGTATTTCATAATTCTTGCTGGATTACTTCGATTATATTACTTTCAGAAGTAATACGAGTCCCTACACACACGTAAATTTCAGGAAATAATTTGGTAGGTGATGCTTCCAGGAAACATTTGAAAATTTGGATTGAAGTTTATTTCAAAATTATGAAAAATTGACAATTTTATTCCAAGAAGTTAGCAGATACCTTTGGTTATAAAACAACCATCACTGTCCTATGTAAAAACATGCCAATGTGTGTCCCTGAAAATGGTGTTTAAACCGCTAACATCCTAATGCCCACGGTAAGCGCACTTAAATTGCTGTGGCTGCGGTCAACAGTACATACTACATAGCCTCTACAGAAGTGGCGCAAGTCTGTCTGCAGTATTTATCTTGTTTATTATCACCATGGTAAGGAATATGGCTACAGAAGTTACAGAACCGTAACAAAAGTTAATATGTGAAGATAAAAATAAGCCTTTAGAAAGTGAAGCAGTTTGTACCACACTCCCGCTTTCGAAAGGCCTATCTCAAGAATCAAAATATGGTAACATGAGTACCTAAATTTCTACTGTTGTTATCACATTCATGTAGCATCCATGAATAAAGTAATTTTGCTCAACATTTACACCCAAGTCAATTGTGCATATTGATCAAGTGGTGCTGAATATTTTAAGGAGGAAGTAGGTGCTGCAGTTCAGTTACGACGATATTACAATATGAAATACACCACTATCTCTTGACAATGCGACACGCATGTTCTCGCCTACAATGTATGCAATCGCGTGTAATATTCCTTTATGTGTTCTTACAGACCGGACGCTGACCCAAGCCACCGAATTACCGAGTCACACAGCAGGTCAAGATGTATCTCGTCGAGGTCACGGGAGAAATTACGAAGAGCATAAGCTTGTTGAACTGGGAAAGGTGAGTACAATCAACACCGTCCTTAAAAATGGATAGATGCATTACGAATTAAATCAACAGTATTTGCGTTCATTTATAAAATCTCAGTCAACGAAGTGGCTGGAATGACCTGCACGATTGAGGTGTTGTTCTTGCTAGAGACGTGAGAAGTCTCCTATGAAGTATGAAGCCTAAAGTGCCATTCAAACGAAGCCCACATACTATTAAATGTTCTTCATTTCCCAGCCCTGGTAAGTGTGTAAACGTAGTTAAAGGAACCCTTCGTTTCTAATTTGTTCCTCTTCAGATACAGGCCAATTAGTCAACATCCTGTCTCAAACACTTTAACTCTAAACCCGCTAACGTGGAAAATATGGTGAGCTCTTAATACTGCCAGCAGATGGCAGATGGGATTTAACTCGGGGTTTAAAGGGTTAATACAACTTTTCTTAAACAAAAATGCACTCCAGTTCTAAGAAAAATTTTATGTGGCAAATTAAAAAATAAATAAATAAATAAATAAATAATATTTTGCCCCGATTCTCTTGCATCTCCTTTACGTTTCTTTGGAAATAAATACTTCACTTTTGGGATTATTATTTGGAAAAATCTGACAAAATAAAGGAGAAGGAAAGTGGGATAACTCAGCAAAATCTAGACATTTAACTAACAACTAACTAATTAATAAAACTCCATGTTCCATAATGCTGCAATTCAAGCCTACTAAAGCACTCCCCCCCCTACACCTTCTTTCCCGTCTGTTACATAAAAGCGAATTCCAAGATTGGAAGTATAAGGAATTACAGTGACAGTGATGGCAATTTCCAGAACTAGGAGTTACAGTTTATTACACACTTCGTATTTATTTCGTAGATCTCTTCTAGGATGAACGAATCCTCTATTTATTATTAAGCACTGATTTCTTCAATTGCTGGAGATGTCGAATCACAGTTAATAATTCTGTTAGAATTTCTCGTGAAAATTCAATATTCCTTTTCTCTATTTTGTTTTCCTCCAAGCAGAAGATTTTCAAAGGCCGGGTGCATCACTCAAGAACTTATAGCAAGTATATGCAATAGCTACTGATCCTTAAAACTTATTCCATAGGATTACGATAATGTATCTTACTAATATGCCCGAGTAAGTGCTGTCAATTTTAATTTTAATCTCTAAGTTAGGATGCTTTAACATCTAGCCGTAATATATATTTATGCCTTTTTTCACATAAGGTCCAATAGTATGATGATGCGGGAACTTACACTTAAATTTACAACAGCCAGCACTATTAGGATTGGCGACCTTATATTCAAATTCTAAACTACACTAGCAGCCAAATATTGCTGTCGGTGTAAATGGAAAATCAGTGACGTGTTGGCTGTTCTCTTCCAAACCGATTTGCACTTTTATATTGAACCTACCCTCTAATCAAACCAAAGCCTGTTATAATCACATGTAGTGTGCCATAATTTGAACGCAGTGGAAGCTTTCACATTTAATTATAGGCTGTAACAAGATTCGAGAAGGCTTTGAGTTACACGCCTTTGTTTGTACGATATTTAAACACATAAACTGAGGTGCGAACAGGGGTGCGGAGGGTTCAATATTATCACATTCCCGCCGTATGGCCAACCATTATTGTACCCATGGTACTTCACGTTCACTGATTTTCCTTTGTTTGCGCAATGAGGAAACATCAACAACCATTTTCATTTTGTTGGATTTTGAGAGCTAAGCATTATGACACTCGACATAAAAACAAGCATTTCTTACAATAACTTTATATTAAGAGTTTTGACGTTTTGTTGACCATGCATCTCAGTATATTTATCTCAGTAATTAACCAATTTGATGCACAAAATTTGTTTCACAATAAGTTTTTATTTCGTGCCTCTACATGTTTCGAGCACATGTGCTCATCATCAGGAGGTCAAAATTGCATTACACAGCCTCTGGTATCATCACACCTATAGGTGGCCGTCTCGTGCACAGGTTGAGAGAGGACTCTCTTAACCTGTGCACGAGACGGCCACCTATAGGTGTGATGATACCAGAGGCTGTGTAATGCAATTTTGACCTCCTGATGATGAGCACATGTGCTCGAAACATGTAAAAGCATGAAATAAAAACCTATTGTGAAATAAATTTTGTGCATCAAGTTGGTTAAATACTGAGATTCACATTAAGAAATTTGCAATTTTTTTTCTTTCGTTAAATCCGATAGAACGCCATTCCTCTGGGCGTCTTCCCACCCTTACCTTTAAAAGTCAGCCATCAACAACAACAACAAAAAGGCGCGGTCCTACTTTGTGTAATGAAAATATCAACACGGTGTCCTCGTTACATTTTCCCATTGACGATGGCCACTAGAAATCTAAGGTGTGTAGGTGGGATAGCCCTACGCCAAACACATGAAATCTATGGAGAAAGTTAAAAATCAGAGATGTTTCACAAATGTGAAACGTCTATACTATATAAGACAAATCCGACGCAGCCTAAATGTTCACATATAACAATCATTAGATTTTATGATTATTAACTCACTCTTCATGTCAGCCACACCACACGGTCTGGGGAATTTTACGGGTAGAAGGGGGGCGCAAATTTTCCCAGAAAATTTTATTTCCATTCTTAGACGATTATCTTACGCCACTTCAGTTACAGCTGTAAGAGTTTTCAACTGAATGTACTTTTAAGCTTGTGGTAGGACTCTCAGCAAGTGACGATTCACCTAGCACAAACCTGTGACAACAAGACAGTATCTCCCAAATAGGAGCCCTAAGTGACAGCCCAATATGACAGTGGTTAACAACAGGGCCTCACGGCTTAAGGTAGCGATTGTTAATTAATTTAGATGCTCTGGGTGATGTGGTTTAAGATAATTCAACACAGTTTTATACGTTTGTTTATTTTCCATGCTTTAGTCAAATGAATACAATATCAACACTAGTAAATGCAGCAGAGTGTGCCTTTGTTGATAATGATACGGTATTCAATCCAAAACCCTTTTCACCACCTCAGACTCATTGAAACCTTTATAGACTCCATGAGGTACAAATCCCTATGACATATTTTTCTTTGAATATAATAAGCACCAAAGATTTTATTACATCACATAACACGTAGTTTTAAATACAGATTGCTAAGATGTTTAGGCAGAGTCCATTAAATAAAAAGGTTAAATATCATGTCTGCTGTAAGCAATGGTGAAAACGAGAACACTGTGTCGAGGAAGTGGCCATTGAGGAACTACATTCTGTTGCCAGCGTGTTATAAATTAATTCTTCAGTGTCTGAATATTTCCTCAGTGGCACTGTCCCTGTCACGGTCTATCATAGGAAACAGGATAGCTTAATAGGCATAGCAGGTACCTCTGCAGGCTGGAATATCGACGAATTTGGCTTCGATTTCCAAAAAGGACGGTTATTTTTCTTTCTCCAAAGAGTCCACACTGGAACTCGGGGCTCATCCAGCATCATATCCAACGGAAAACCTTTAGCGCTTTCCCAGACGGAAAGCGGTCAGGGCATGAAGCTGAGAACTAGCCTCCACTTGATGTCGAAATTAAGAATTAATGGCCTATAACTCCACTCTTTTATACACTTTCTGGGATTTGTGCTTCATAAGGGAGCGCATTTACTGAACTTTGTGATGACCATCATGTTTGGTGTGTTAGAAACTTTGTGCTCAAAAATGGAATTGCGAGCAATCCAGTAAGTTATTTTATTAGTTAATTTATGGAGAAGAAAATTAGCACGAATTTTATTTGGGATGAATCCATTTCGAAATCTTGATGAAACAGTTTGAATTCTGTTTACATTTACCCTGATATGACGCTTTTTACTTGCTACAAAGGTGTCAACCTTTCGGAGGAATGTGGTTTATCCGTATTCATGATAAGAACATTTAACGAGACATAAATAATGTTGTCTTGATACAAGGTATGACCGGCACCGTAGGTGTGCAAGGAGCAATACGAAACGGCGTCACTAACAAATGGTGGTTATACAGCCAGCTGAGGCCAGAGGCAGAAGGAAAGAAGGCGGATGACAGCAAGAATAAACGTGTAGTCTAAAACTTATAAAATATACACCCTTGAAATTATTACGGAACGTTCCTTCAAATGATGGTGCTTCATAGTCTGTAATTTCCTGCTAACCTAGCAAGAGAACTACAATTTAGCAGAAAGGAAACTGTGCACGTGCGCACAGTAGAATGCGAGTTTTCACGTGCGGCAAACAACTATAGATTGTCGTGTAAAGTAACTGTTAAAACTGTCCGACGTTCTGCATAAAAATTGATGCGGCTCGATACGTTCTCTTTGAATTCTCCAATACGAATTTTATACTGAAACACTGGTAAGTAATTTGCAACAGAAGAGGAACATCAGTACTACTTCTGATTCGCTGCTTGTTAGCATCTACCATTCTCTCGCGTCCCCAGCGTGTTCCGCGACACCTATATTTGGAACACTTTTAGTTTGCTATTTTAAACAAACATTGCACCACTACTCAACCACCAATCCGAGCTTATGGGGACACTGCGTCACACTGTCATGCCACTCTAGTTGTAATCTTCTTTTTGCTTCACTGTAAAAAAAAATTAAATTGTGTCGTGGCTCATGCGCGTTGTTTCGTTTGTTATCCGGACCGAAGTTATCGAGCACAAATGAAAATAATCCCTGAAACAACAGGCGCTGTGCCACGAGAATTTAAGCGATTTAGTGGCGGTGTGCCAACGTTTCATTTGATTTCGCTCCATGATATATCCCAACACGAGTTCGCGTCTGATCGGTGCTGAGTTTGATCCCCGACATGTTTCGCACTAATCGAGACATTTCGGAGATTTCTCGTCTTCTCGACAGAAACGTAAGGCACGAACACGTTTTTATCTAAAATCAGTGGAAGAACTGTAAACATAACAACAAAATGGATGTGTGGAATGGATATTGTAATGTTGGATTAAATTCAACCAGCAAGTGAAAAATATTGCTACCCACTTTGCATATTCTGTCAAAAATTTAAGGGATTTGGGAAACGCACCAAACTTGAGAGCTATTTTGACAACCAAAAAGAGCCAACTTTGTTTGATCAAATACAGCCCCCCTCCCCTATAAAACAGTCCTGGACGTACGTGCTCAGTTTGACAAACGCCTCCTTTTATAGAACCCGAATATTCATTACCGTGTACCCAGAAGCCACCTTTCGAGGTCTATTCTTAACCACGTGGATGCAGATAAATTCCAACACTACATATCCAAGACGCGGTTTAATATTATCTTCTCACCTACACTTTACTGAAGGCTCTATGAATGCCATTCTTGACACAAAACTTTGAATGCAACAAGGCAAGAAATTTACTATAACGTAAAATTGAGGCGCTTTCGTGCAACCATTGTTGCAATTGAAACGCATCAAGTACTGCATAATGTATGTGTCTGTATCCTTAAGTATCCAGCATGCAATGCGCATGAGGCATATTATATTATCATCTGTGGCCTGCCCAGCTATAATATATTTTTCCACATTATCTCATAAAAGGCCAACCTTTTGTAAAAAGTTATTGAATGTGAAAAGTGTGTCTTTTCTACGCAAATCTGTCTGAAACATTTCTTATTCTAAGAATAACTGAGTGAGATACGATAAAAAATGTATATTGGTCTTCATGCAAAGTACCTGTTATTCTTGTACGCTTTTAATGAAAATTCAATTTTCTCGACAGATTTTCGAAAAATACTCAAGTATAAAATTTCATAAAAATACGGCCAGTGGTAGTCCAGTTGTTCCATGCGGACAAACAGACGGACAGATATGATGAAGCTAATAGTCGCTTTTCGAAATTTTGCGAACGCGCCTAAAAACTGTTAATGGTAGGCTGTTTTTTAAATATCCAAACGTTGCGAATGTAGAACACGCAATACTTTATCAGGAATCACATAGATTATCTTGCCACATGAGGATCAAAACCCATAAAAGGGATCAGAGTTGGACGCTCCCATCGCATAGAGCAAATTTTGATGGTGCCATTCGTAGAGTTTCGACAGGCACTTTCATCCGTGTAGATATTTTTAGCCACCAATGAAACTTTTCTAAATCAATTTGGATTTCCAACCCGTTGTTTCAACTTTGTAAAATCCCAGAAATTCCAAACGCCACTGATCTCCGTGTAGTGGCTTAGAAGCTGAATAAATGGACTGACACCGTGTTTCTAATTCCAGTCGATGGACTGAAACTGATAGCGTCTCAAAAGTTTTGCAAGCCATTGACTACTATATGGGGCTTCACATGTATGAATAAGAAATCCCTTGACATGCTGGCACAGTTGTTTAATTCCAATATCGTGACTTCGAAACGAAACATTTCCAAAGGTTTTCACATCACCGATCTCCACCCAGCCGTTCAGTCGCGTAAAGAAACGTTCCCTGAACGGTCACTGGCCAAATTCCATTTCGTGGTATCAATTCGCCACCTTCTCGCATCTTCTATACGTCTCCAATCTCTGGGTAGTCTTTCACTTTCGCTAATACTCCTTACCGAAGGGACGGAAACTGCAGAATTTCCGCATCCTTATTCAAAATAGTACCTACCCAAGAGCTCTACACGCCACTGTTACGTGTAGACGGTCGGTAGTGTGAACCTATAAGAACCTATGCGCAATTTCCAACTTGCTGCTATGCATTAGGCTCTCTAGTTACGGTAAAGTAACCTGCTATTGATGGAACAGTACAATATACCGCTTTGTACTAGACTCTCGCAAATGACAGGCTTGGCTGCCATTTGCAGTGTAGGATGCTATTGCTACTGGCCCTCCCAAGTAATAAACCGGAGTCTTATCTCGTAAACCTTCCAGCTGAATTCCACGCAACCAGCGTTTATTCTCGCTTTAGTGTGTATTCAAAACGATGTTTCTCTCGTTAATGAGAATTCATGGGGTTCAGTTTACCCCCTATGATCAATCATCTTTGACCTCAAAGGATGAAATCTCGTCATCTTTGATATTAAAGAGTATCGTGTATACTCTTAGCTGTTAGCATTATGTCCTACGACTAGGCAGCAAGATACATATAACAGAGACATGCCGCAAGAAATCGCGTCAGTTGGTTATGTCTACTGCAGAGAATGAACGTTTTCGACCATTCAAACTTTTGAGACCTTCGGTCTTCTGGGTTGTTAAGGGGCGTGGGTTGTTAGTTGTTTACCGAACTCGTATCTTCAAGGGTGAAGTAGTCCAATAAGAGAGAAGGACTTAAATATGACGTGGTGGAAGCATAAAATCTCGCATTCCCACTTTCATCACATTTAGTAACATTAAACACATTTATCTCCAATTACCAGAATTAAGTGATAGAAAATTTCAATGTCAGTTTGTCTGAAAGCAAGGAAAAGCAAGACATGCGGTTTGATGTTGCGGAACAGTTAACGTATGACTTTGTTTTTATAATGCGATAGAAGCAAAGTGTGCATTTCACAGCGTGTTGTCCATGATGGTCGACTGGTGTCAGCCACATGTGCAGAAGATGATCAGCCACTTGTCGGAGACAATTTAATATGGACGACAGAATTTGGTTGAGTGCGTGTTGTGGTGAGAAACGTTCTTCACACCGGACCACGCGCCAGGTTCAACCGTGGTGAAATAATCAGGTTCATTAGAAATGTGTAGGCCTACAAAGTTACGTCATTCTCTAAAGAATTCAGTGAAAGCTGCGCAATATGTAATAAGTAAAGAGTCGAGTAAATAAGTCGAGCTTTATTTGTGGAAGTGGACGCGCACACTGAGGGGTTAGAAAATAAGATACATCGAGCATATTATTAAAATGAATTTACACAAAAGAAGAATTAACGAATAATTTGAGGAATTTGTAGAGTTATTAAGTAA
>Ga0123354_10004263_pt1 | contig 20189 bp, 8 predicted proteins | sample TergutLab28metaG_2_FD_97872 | JGI IMG/M metagenome (GOLD analysis project Ga0123354, IMG submission 97872) | Labiotermes labralis P4 segment gut microbial communities from Petit-Saut dam, French Guiana - Lab288 P4 | ecosystem: Host-associated > Arthropoda: Insects > Digestive system > Gut ...
TTTAAAGGTTTTGAAGTGCTATAATTTTCTATGAGTGCAACGACGACACAACTGCTCTCCAGCGGCGAGTTTTGCAAACTGCGTTATGACACTATACCTGTTAAAAGTGCATCTGCAAACGTTCCTTTCTAGACCAATAACTCAAAAATGCCAAATTTTTTAGTTGTGACGCTCTTGTCACAAATGAACGATATTACGTATAAATCTTTCTGCCAATCAGCGCACGACATGAAAACCTGTTGACCAATGAAATGCAGCGGTTACTCTGACCCAGTTTCTTCAACCATGAACATCATGGTAGCATGTTCTGGCGTGACATCCTTGTGAACATGTGAAACCAAACGGTGTCATAGCCCAGAGAGCTGCGAAAGTAAACATTTCCCATAGCAGATACCTAAAAAAAATTACACTAGCTGTAAACAGTTGTGTTCGTTTGTTTGTTCATGTCTTCCTCGGTTTTTGAATTGGGCAACATGGGCAGAATCAGCGTCGCTTATTTGAACAAGAATAGAGAAAAATGTGGAGCCGAAAAAGCGGTCCAAAGAAAAGAAAGCAGTCCCGTTGGGAAGGGTTGAGCTAGCGGCGGTGGTAGATTAAATATCGTATTTGAAGGACAATAGTACGGTACGGAATGAGTGAGGGGAATTGGAGACGCAGCGCGAGGAGGGGAGGCTAGGGGTGACCAAACAGTTCACCGCAGCTTGTCCGAAGCTTGTCCTAAAGGGGCTGAACCTTGATAAGTATTTATAAAAATGGTTTCTTTTTTAAAAAACAGACTGTTTTTACAAACAGCTTTCCGTTTGCTGCAGCGCACCCCTTTATTTTGGGAGATTTTCCGGTTTTTCAATGCAATAAAACGCGTGCATTACAAATTAAAGGCGATAGAACTAATCTGTCTTAATCTAAATCAAAGTAGAACTTAATCGAAGGCACTGATATCTAGAGTAATTTGACCAAAATTTTGGGACTTGAAGTGACCTCCTGAAAGTCCTATACGTAGCTGGGAGGATAATATTAAAATGGAAATTGAGGTAATGTAATAGCAGGTTGTGTACTGGAATCAGCCTACATACCTTATTTACGTGTTTAGTATGATCAGCTGTAAGTGTACCGATTATTGCCCTATTAAATGCTAACCGGTTGGTATTAAAGACGCAATCTGTTCTGTGCGAGGTAAGAATTAAATTTCTACATATTATATTTGGGTGTCATATCTTTATTTTCAAAGTTACGACGCCTGAACACTTTCCAACAAAATAAATTGGGGAACTTGTACAAACAAAAGCACAGAAATTTAAACCAACAAAAAAATACATTTTACCCGCATGTACGTAGAAACTTTCGACATTTCGGGTTTCTTGCTGGATGAAATGGAATTTTTTTTGGTTTTAGTTTCTGTGATATAATAAAGAAAAAATTGTGGGCCCGGTAGCTCAGTCGGTATAGCGACTGACTACGGGCTGGATGGTCCGGGATCGAATCCCAGTGGGGATGAGATTTTCCGCCTGTCCAGACCGGCCCTGGGGCCCACCCAGGCTCCTGTAAAATGGGTACCGGGTCTTTCCCGGGGGTAAAGTGCGGCCGGGGCGTGCTGCTGACCACTCACCTCCTTCTAGTGCCGCGGTTATGGAAGAGTAGAGCTATACCTCTACCCACCGTCTGGACCACAGCGGGCATGTAACGGGATCACTTTACCTTTACCTTTAACAAGAAGAAATAAGCAGTAATAACATAAAGTTACAAAGTAGTGACTTCCAAACAGACAAGAATGTTTCACACTTATGAACAAAAAGAAGACATGTTGTTATGGGTAATGTGTATAGGCATTCAGGGGGTTTTCCACTTTTTAATTTCTGTGATGTAATACAGCAATGCAAGTCAATATGCAATCCCCTACAATATAAAGAAAAGCTGATTCATTTTCCAAGCTTCGAAGTTTTAAGCCCGTTGACAATTAATGCCTGTTACTGTTACCGTTAACCGAAGTGTGTTTAAAGCGACAGAGTATTTGACTACGTACAGTTCAGATGAAAGGATTTCCATGTCAGGTAATTAAAGCTGATGGAGAGGGGATTGTTTTAAAAGTTCTGATCAGTGATCAGTTGATCAGTGTTGGTGGGTACTTTTTATATCTGCCGGGCAGAATTTGTTGACCGAATGCACAATTTATCGTCAGTTTTACTGGATTTTTTAACTTTGTATTTTCGGTAATTTAACCTCGTACAGATATTCCGAATGGGTATGGCAGCTGAAAATTGGTCCGAGGGTAATGGTACTGGGATGTAAAAGAAGAAATACCGTGTTTGTAGGCGTTCTTGGGCAAAGTTCATCGATCTAACACACATAGAAACATCACCCTGTGTTTTCCTTCCATCAGTTTGACTCTTTCATAGACGTCATCCATCAAACTTTTTTTTGTATATTTCTTATCTCTTCATCCTAGTCATATATTCCATTATGTTAGCGTTCTGTAGTCCTCTATCCTATCGCTGTGCTTACTACTACATAATTTCTAGTCACTTTTCCCTAGAATTCTCACGTACTTACAATTCAATGCAGCAGAGGGATTATCAGTTAGCTATAGTTACGTATCATTTAATAAAATTACCGGCCTTTTCCAGAACCACAAAGGTTATGATCTTCTTCTCAAGACGCATTCAATTTCAAATTAATTTAGTGTACCATTTTACGCTCTCTTTTCTTAAACTGGCTATTTCAAACCCGTTCCCAAACGATTAGCGGTTATGACATGAAATGAAAAGATGATAACATTAAGATAACACATTTCCGTTGTGGTATCAGTTACGTATACATTCAGTATACCGTCATATACAACTTTACGATAAAAATTAATTAGGCAACATGTTTCGGCTTATCTTTCAAGCCATCATCATGCCTAAATGACAACTTTTGTTAATATTTACAACTGCAAGTAAGTGATAACTGTACCCTTCTGGGTTATTACACAGCGATTAGTGGTAATTCCGTACCGACGTTTCGGGACAACCTATCGGCCCCATCTTCAAGGGTCAAGAATCAGGCAACGACAAGTAGGGTGAGATCTCACTCTTTACCAAAGAACGACGCAGTAAAAGATGAGAAATGATACAAGAAAACTGGGCGGATTGTATAAAAATGCGTAAAATTACGAGAAATTATAAAGGACAAAAGTTTTACACAATTTTTAGCGAATTAGAAAAAGAATACGTTGACAGACAGTGGAATTTCTGTGTGGTGTGTACACACGACACACCAAACAAGTTGTCTGATTAACGTCATTTTAAAGGTGTGTTTGATGGTATGTGCGTAAACCGAGGGTGTTTGACGTGGTAATTTTTGTGGATGTATTGGCACTGGCACAGTTCTTCTCTCCGAAAACACCGGTTTTCGTCTGTCAGTTATCATTCCCGCAGTGCTCCATATGTATGTGTACATTATATTCATATTTACATTCATATTCGTATTCATATGGAGCTCTCATCCGGCGGATGGGCGGAACGTCAATAAGAGGCAGCAGTCAGCCAGATCTGCTATAAGAAGAAAAAAATAATAAAAAAATTAATTTTTTTAGATTAATTTTTGTGTGATAGGATGTGGTGATTGCAGGTCCGGTTTGAAACTTCCGCATGAAGTAAACTTTTGTTGTAAGCTACCTCTGCCCCCAACGCACGGCCACCAAATGAAAAGCCGCTTTTACGTTATTGGCAGCACTGGAGGGTAGATCAGCTTCTGTGTGTCACGTGGTACACTGTGTTATTAGTTAAAGAAATGTGCCTTTTTTACATAATTTGATGAGCTCAGATCGCGTAAAAGCGGCTTGTAAATTAATGTGTCTTTTATACAAATAACAGTAACATAGGACACAGAAATGGCGCATATCAGGACTCTTTATCCTCCATTTTTTATATATTTATCCCATTTAATCTTAAGCTGATTATTTCGTAAGCCGGGTTGTTAGCTAAAATATGAATATTTATTGTACCTTTGATTCTGACATAGGCCTAACTTAGTTACGAAATGAGAACTTGTTGATCATTTCACCATTCTTTATTCACTATTCCAGTTACCGTTTCATTGCATAAAAGATCAGTAAATGATCCACCACCTTCAAGCCAATTAAAAGATTTTCTTTTTTCAGTCGTCAATATTATTCTGCTGAAATTGTCGGTTGTTAAATTCAGAGGTTAAAACGATAGACAAAGGGAACAAAAGAGATTTGCAATAACGTCTCGGTCAACACAAACTCTTTTACAGTTTCGCCATCTCCTTCAGGCCGGCGCTGACACTGCAGTCGCTGCTGTGAGCTTGATAGTCTCTCTCTCTCTCTCTCTCTCTCTCTCATAAGGTTAACATCAGCCCTTCCAATTCAAATTCGAAAAGCTTCAGATGGAGAGGGTTGTGTTTACATTCGTGTTCTGTGTGACTCCCTGTATGTGCAGATGAAGGGCCTCAATTAGCCTCACCTCGGATAACCCCCGGCCTCACAGTATGAAGACAAACAGACCAACACAGCACAATAGAAATGAAGAATAATGAATAGCTACACACACAGCGCGGAGAACATATTTCACTGATACGCGGGCTTTACGAGAGAAACAGCGGGAGGTGTGTGTGTGTGTGTGTGTGAGAGAGAGAGAGAGAGAGAGAGAGATGGAGAGAGATTGAGAGAGAGGTTTAGGCTCATCGGACACAACCTGCAGAATTCCGATGAGTTGCGATCTGAAAGCTTGATGTGCCATGTGGGAGTGGCCCGTCAGGCACAGTAAAATGAATCTTCACGACGCTGTACAGTAGATCCCGCCAAGGGAAGATAAAAGGGTAGTAGCAACCGATATATCACATCGCTTGGTTATCAAAGAAAAACGCTCTAGTTGCACCGAAATTAATTAACTCGGTGTCATAGTGCATGTAACGTTTGGCACCTTGCACTGAATGCGGGAGGAAATCACAGGACGGGTATACATAGTCAGTAAACCCTTTGATATTGTGGCAGTGATGAAGTACTTTGGACCGACAGTGACAAATCAAAAGTATTGGCGTCAAGAAATTAGGGGCAGGTTAAATTCAGGGATATCCTTTGGCAATTCTATTCAGAATATTTTGGCTACCGTTTGCTGTTTAAGAATACGAAGACGCTTTGTTCTCTCAGACTGAGGGAGGAATATGGACAGAGGGCCTTAGAGGTAGAAAGTGGCACGACACTGCAGAAGGTAACTTTAACAAGCGCTTCACAATTTTTGGTCTTCACCTGATGTTACTCGGGTGACTAATGTCAGGGGGGGAGGGATGAGCAGGGAATGTAGCACTTTTGAAGTTTAAGAGAAACGTATACAGTATGGGTAAAATGAAATCAAGGGGCGTGAGGTGGTCAAAACTTGTAACACGGATGGGAAAGATGATAAACGAATACGAAATTTTTTTTAGAATACGTGAAGGAATGAATCCTTCGGAAGTCCAAGACGTAGATGGGGGGGATAATATTACATATGTGAAAAGAATGGAGTGTGGCAAATAAATTTATCTGATACGATGTCGTTTTCAACGTAGAGTTTTTTTTTAACTAACTAACTAACTAACTAATGTTGAAAACCTAGCCGCTGCTCAGCTAGTCGAGAAACCCCATACGATTTATGGAACCTGAACCCGAAAGTTCATCCCTGCCTTCGCAAGAACCCGCCATTTGCCCCTACCCTGAGCCCGATCCGTCCCTTCCGTGACCTCCAAACGGAGTTCTTCAAAATCCATTCCAATATTATCTTCCCATCTACGTCTATGTCTTCCAGATGGTATCTTTCCACACCAAAACCATGTATACACATTCTCCTCTTCCCCGTTTGTTCCACATGCCCTGCCCACCTCCTTCTTGATTTAATCACCCTAGTAATATTTGACGAGGAGTACAAATCATAAAGCCCCTCATTATGCTGTCCCCTGTTAACCTCGTCCCTCTTAGGTCCAGAAGTCTTCTTTACCATCTATATCTCAGGGAAACCTAATTGTAATAAGGTTATATAAAGCTGGGAATTTCTTGAGTACCTGGATGATAATCAGTATCCCAAGCACAAGTCTGCTGTTTGGATTTCTAAATACCCTACCGTTGCGTGATAGAAAATTGAAGTTTTTATTAGATGTTCGCCATAATGGGTAAGGGAATCGCCACATTTAAATACCCAGTTTTAATTAATGCTGTTGAATAAATGTTTAATATGCCACAAACTATAATAAACGTTTCGAACTAGTTGCCTGTTAATTGCAATCAAAGCGAAATACTTTACCTGGCTTGATTAATTACGGAATATTGCTCTATTGATGTTTTAATTGAGTTACTATTTTGATTTCACGTTTCATGAATAATAACTATTACATACTGGCATTGTCACTACAGTTATTAGTATATGAGTCAACCGGGTTTCCGGTCTCCGTAGGTGAGGGATTTGACCTTTTTCCGCGACAGCCACGTCGACTCTAGAACCCTTGTTTACCGGATTCTTTCTCTTTGAGGTTAAAGCAGTCGGAACGTAAATCTGATCACTCCCTTTTACCCATTTCCGAAGTCAGTTTCCTTCTTGACAACTACTGTGAGCCCTTGGCGTTCTTATGGAGGTATAGCTCCATACTTTCTTAGACTGTGTACTAAGTAGAAGGAAGATGTCGACTTCGCTCCTGGACTGCTTTGCCCACGATGAAAGAGCAGCTACTATGCGGTTCACAAGCATTGGAGAGCCAGTGCAGCGTTGGACTAGGAAATAAATCGCAGTCCGTGCCTGAAGTCGAAAACAATTATCCTCTCGTCCAGCCCGTAGCTTACTCACACAAGTGGCTGAGCTATCTTAGTCATCACATTGTTAATATTTCTTTATTTTGGTGTATGCTTGTGGCTTTGCCTCATGCTATACGTGCATGCCGCACGATTTAGGCACTTTCGCATATTCGCGAAGAGCAGTTATAAGCTTTGTCGCGTGTGTCCGTCCGTCCGTCCATCTGTCCGCACGTGTCAGCTGGGCTGACACTGCGCCCATTTTCCTCATATGTCACTTTGGAGAATTTTTTATAATAATCTGTCGATAAAATCCAAAATATTTTAAAAATCGGGCATAAAAAATGGGCGATAAACCTGAGGGCCTAAGTAGGTTGTTTTGTTACCGATGTGGTATATCAGCATAAAATCATTGTTGATGCAAAAAAAGAACACATTTTTGCCTTTCTATTGTCGACAGGGACGTGTGTATGTCAACAATGGTAACAGAGCCCATTGTTGCCGAAGAATTTGTGACAACAACATGCCACCGTGCACGTAACAGTGTCCCCTTTTTGTGGGTGTTCGACTAGTAATGCGAACGCGGCACATCACATTATACGTAAGTCGCGTATATTATCTAGGTTTTTGTATTCCCTTTGGACATGTTAACTTTTGTTTGTCTCATTTGGTTAATTATCCGAATTTGTTAACACAATACTGAAATTTAGTATACGGTTATCGATTTTCATTGCTATGGGTATAATTACTTTGATGTGTAATTAATCTGTATGTGGACGGAGGACAAATGAACGCAAGATCAGAATAGAATGCATTAATAAAATTGGCAGTAGTCGCGATAAATTAATTAAAACACTCTGGCGACCTTTAATTCTGTTAATGGGGTTAATTCGTAATTGAATGTCGTTGTGCTATAACGTAATGGAATTAAGACGGAATAATTGAGACTTGGGTTACTGGACTTTGAAACGGAAGACTTTGTCAAGTGCCGTGTTAATCTCGTGTTACTTAACAAAGCATTCGTGTCTGAAGGGAAGTAGTTCCGTGGTTCACCGCAGGAGTGTGTTTCGGGTAAGAAAAAGTACCGATAGGTATATGTTGGTAATTACTGCAAGGGTATTCCGATTGTTCGGATATCCACAGTTTATTTGGTCTACTGACAGAGACTGGGGGACCGCGGTGGCACAGTGGTTAAGGTGCTGTGCTACAAATCGGAAGGTCGCTTTCTCGATACCATCTGGTGGCATTGGAATTTTTCTTTGACATAAAATCCTTCCGATCGCACTATGGCCCTGGGTTCGACACAGCCTCTAACAGAAATGAGTATCAGGAGCATTTCCTAGGGGTAAAGGCGGCCGGTGCATAGGACTGACAACCCTAACACCATCCTGTGCCGTTGTCATGAATTCTAGGAACCTTAACTTTCTGGAACCCTCTGGGCAACTCCACGCCTGTAACGGGACTGTCTTACCTTTTTTACTGACAGAAATTGCCGATCCCAGTGGCCGCGCAGTCTAAGGCGTAGGTGTGCGGGCGCTCGCCCGCTGAGATTGGGGGTTCGAATCCCACCGGGGGCTTGGATGTTTGTCTGTTGCGATTGCTATGTGTTGTCAGGTAGAGGTCTCTGCGACGAGCTGATCACTCGTCCAGAGGAGTACTACCGACTGTGATGAATCGTTGTGTGTGATCTAGAATCCTCGTTAATGAGGAGGCCCTGGCCGACTGTGGGCTGTCGCGCCAAAAACAAACAAACAAACGAACAAAATGACGGGGATCATAGGTAGCTCTAGCTAATGACCCTTTCTTCTCCTTTTTATCCTAAAGACGGAGACACAACCGTTCTCATAAAAGTCGGTTTTAGCAATATTAACCACATATAGGGTTTCATAAGTAGGATGGGAAAGAAGTCTCGTGAGATGTTACGCAACGTCGATTAGCAGTTTCTCGCCGACGTTTCGGCACAGTCTGTCGGTCCCATCTTAAAAGATCAAACAGACTCGAGATAGATAAGCTGTCCCGAAACGTCGGTGACCAACTACCAATCAACACTGCGTAACATCCCAGAAGAACGAAGACCTCGTGTACACTGTGGTGGAATCTTGAAGTCACGCAAATTGTGGGGAAATCTATAAAGGGTACTGCCACATCTGGTCACTAGCGCATCTGGCTTCCTCAACGTGCGGACGGAGGATACAGCCTGTGTGTCCGTTTTTCTTGTACTATTGTTACATGTCATTCTAACAGGAAATTGGAGCAGATGACAGAGAGCCTGGTCACACCATTACACACAATTTTTTTGCTCCAACGAGCAGGGCAGCTTTATTGTATAGGATGCCTGCATGTGATGGGGCATTCCTTCATAACTGATGTGATTATAATGGATATCGTCCGTTGTATAAGATACATTTTGTATACATTATGTTTCGGAAATAGCCTGTAAACGCCTAATTTTATATCATTACACAAATTGCTGCTGTTATACGAGGCCTGTCCGGAAAGTATCCGTCCATTTTGAATATCTCGAGAACCGGTCGTGTGGCCGTGATGTAACTTGGCAGCCAGTCAGAGGAGAATTTCTGTGCATCCGTGAACAGTCACTCTCCCGTGGGGCTAGTCAGTCGGCAGTGAGACGCCGTTGACTGAGCTTGTGTACTTTGTGACGGTCGCATTCACAAATCTCTTCCCTTTCAACGGCGATTATAGTTTTGGGAAAAGCCATAAGTCGCAGGGAACAAAATCTGGGCTGTAGGATGACTGACAGGCCTGGGTGATGTGATGCTTTGCCAAAAAAGTCTGCACAAGAGTTGTAGAATAGTCAGGCACATTGTCGTGATGAAGCTAATCTGCTCGCTCGGTCATTGTGAATGCGACAGTCACGCAATACACAAGCTCAGTCAACGTCTTCTCACGGCCGACTGACTAGCCCCACGGAACAGTGACTGTTCAAGGATGCACAGTAAAGTCTCCTCTGACTATTTGCCAATTTCCATCAAGGCCACGTGACCGGTTCATAATGGCTGGATATGTTCCTTTCAGCCCTCGTAATATTAGTGATATTATAATATGATTTAAACACTATTGTCATATGCTGATCTGTAAGGTTGGTAAATGATAAAACAGTCCCATTACAGGCCCGAGGTGCCCAGAGGGGTCCGGGAAGTTAAGGTTCCCAGATTACGTGACAATGTCCCAGGATGGCGGTAAGGTTGTCAGCCTTACGCACGGACCACTTTTACCCTAAGGAAATATTCCTGGCACTCATTTCTTTTAGAGACTGAGTCAACCCCAAGGTCGATCGAAAAGATTATGTCAATGAAAAATTCCAATGACACCATCTGGAATCGAACCAGCGACCTTCCGATTTGTATAGCACAGCACCTTAACCACTGTGCTACCGCGGTCCCCGATCTATAACATTATGACATATAATTAAAAAGAGCAGTGGTTCCATTCCATATGTTACAAATGATGGTAGTAATAAATTGTACAATAACACATGTCCTGACTACCAATAATGTGCAGAGGGACGTAAATCAAAGCGTCGAAACCTCACGTATATCAAATGTCAGATTATGAGCGTTGCTCGACTAAATATGATACATAATTTTATACAAATTGTAATTCTTTGTGGGATTTATGTACGAATATTTCATATTTAAATATCCATAAGGTTTACTGTGTCAGTTGGTACAGGAAATACAAAGAAGCGAACTGAGAATTGAAGATGTAATAATTGCCCCAGTCACACTTCTCATATTTGCCTCTTGCTGTCTTCCTTTTAGTAGAATTTCGAGGATATTCCTTCCAGTACTGGATGACAAATGGTCTTGTGCATTTGTTACAAGATTTTATGTTTTCAATTCTTATTTCTTTTCGTCCGTAATTGATGGTTCCTAGACGTCAGGCGAGCCGTTCTTTTAACGTTAGGTTTATGTAATTTTCTGCACTTGAACAATTCACAGATGAGCGAAATCTGCATAAGTTGTCGGACTTGAAGTGAATCGAACATAAAACGGTAAAGCAATTCCTGTACAGGTCTGGACAGGCCCTGTGGGTTCCAGGAGGTTGAGACTGTCAGATTGCAAGATAATCGGCACATGTAAGTGGTAAGGTCGTCAGACCTACGCTCCGGCCGCTTTTACACCTCGGGAAATATTTCTGGTACACACTGGTGGAAGAGGCTGTGTCGACCCCAGGGCCATTGTGCGAATGGAAGGTTTTTGCCGATGAAAAACCCCAATTACACCATCGAGAATCGAACCCGCGACCTTCCGGCTTATAGCGCAGTGCCTCAACCGCCACGGCGTGCCCAGAGGCAATTATATCAAATTAAATTAAGTTTAAGCACATATAAAGGGACGTTAACATGTGACCTGATTCATTTGAGAGAAATAACCGTGAATGAAGTGAAAAAAATAGAAAAAGTTAAATTTAATATTCTTCCTTGCGAATATGCAACACGCGATGTTTATTGTTTGCGTGCTGTCACGTGATATATAGTTCTGTCTTCTACGTTAGTGCTTTGCACGCAGCCCCAGGAAGCCCCTGCCTAATCCAAGTACAAATTCAACTTGAAATTAACCCGACGAACCAGCACGGATTATGTAGTCGGTATACCGATTTGGCGACGGGCTGTAATGTTTGGGGTTCGAATCCCAGTAGAGGGTCGACCTATCCTTCTGTTCAGTGGTACAGGGCCTCTTTCCCGGGGATAAGGCGGTCGGGTAGTCTGTTTAACCGCTCACCTTTGCGAGATTAAGATTGAGAGGAGCTATACCTCTCTTCCCCCTATATGCCTTCGTAGGGTGGAAAGGGACAGCTCCTTACGTTGCAGGTAGTACCATTGTATCCCAGGTATCTGGGTTCGATATAAGACTTTTATATTATGAGAGAAATGTTGATGGTTATTGGATAACTGGGTAGCTCAGACTCTAAGTGACTGGGCTGCCGGCTGGACGACGTTTCCCGGCACTTGCAAAGGTTTTTCCCTTCTCCCCAACACCAGAACCACCTCTGGGGACCATGAAATGGAGATTGAGATTGTATCCGTTTGTAATGGCCACAGTTGAGTAGCTTTGTCCCTTCAAACGATGACGGAGGCAGTCAGCTGCAGAAACTTCGTGTTTCTGTGACCGAAACGTCACGATGAACCGTATCCGTTAGGGCCTGTGCGTCTGCAGCCCGCGGGTGGCTACTGACGCACCCAGTTGATGCTTCTGCATCATAGCTTATGTGTTCTGGAGTGACTGTGAGCTTCGCATGTATAGTGTGTTCTGGAGTGACTGTGTGATCTGTGCATGCTGAGTGTGTTCGGTAGTGACTTTGTGAGTTACGCATGCTTAGTGTGTTCTGGAGTGACTTTGTGAGCTTCGCATGCTTAGTGTGTTCTGGAGTGATTTTGTGAACTTCGCATGCTTAGTGTGTTCTGAAGTGACTTTGTGAGCTTCGCATGCTTAGTGTGTTCTGGAGTGACTTTGTGAGCTTCGCATGCTGAGTGTGTTCTGGAGTGACTTCGTGAGCTTCGAGTACTCAGTTAAGTTCATGATACCATTTTAAAGTTTTCCATTCTGTGCACTATTGTAGTCCAAAGTAACTTCAATATGCCAACCAAATGCACTTATTGTATTAAATACAGGTTTTATTAAATCTCTCCTACATGTTCCGGTGCGTTATATATACCATCTTCAGGGGGAACATCGTATTATGTCCTCTAAACTACTGCTTTTTACAATGTTGTTGTGTACGTTACATTAGTTATGTCACAGAACAAAATACACAATACTTTAATAGAATTATGATGATTTTACAATGATTTAAACAATATTTTGTACTTGTCATTCTGTAAACGTTGTAAATCTACAAGAAATGTTGTGTATTTTATGTTCTGTGACATAACCAATGTAACATAACACAACAACATTGTAAAACACAGAGGGTTTTGAGGAAGTAATATGGTGTTCTCCCTGAGCATGGTGTATATAACACAACGATACATGTAGGAGAGATTTAATAAAATATATATTTAATATATCATGTGGGTTTGGTTGGAATTTTGAAGAGGTATTCATTACACCATACTTAAGTAGTAAGGAGCGTCTTCTATATCGCATGGGAACTTTGTAAGTTTGTGGAAACTTTCCAACGGTTGGGAGTGGAAGAAATTGTAAGAGTACAGTGAGGTAACTTCCTGCGTTTTCTTATTCTATGAGTTTCAAGCATGTACTATTACTACTACTACTACTACTACTACTACTACTACCAATAATAATAATAATAATAATAAACACAAGTATAAATAGGGGAAAATAACGCGGACAGTACCTGAGCAGCATACCGGAAAACACAAAATCAATTACACAACACAGCCATATTGTAACTGTACACATACTGCGGGAAGTACTAATGTAAAAGTACAAAACATGTTTAACTTACGAAATGACGTCACATGTAGCACAAAATGTAAATACAGAAGAGCTGCAACGCTCTATATCCTACAAACATAGTTTGTTTCAGGTACATATTTCCAAATACCCTGCATAGAATTGGTAAATAATAATAATAATGTGTTTTCATAATTTATGGAATGTAAGTCTGTGTTTCTTTAACAACTTATCATCGACAAGGAAACGCTAACGACCTTCGCAGTGAAGCTGTTCCATTCCCCAAAATTTTGCTTAGTCTTAAAAATTAAATTAGAGGATATTTATGGGTTCATTTTTTTTGCTGTAATATTATAAATACCCGATCCCAGCGGCCTAAACCGTAGCTTTGCGGCCGCTAGCTTGCTGGGATTGCTGGTTCGAGTTCCGCCGTGGGCATGGATGTCTGTCTGTTGTGAGTGTTGTGTGTTGCCAGAGCTCCCTCAGTCGGGCTGATCACTCGTCCAGAGGAGTCCTACCCATTGTGGTGTGTCTGACTGTGATCGTGATGCCTCGACAGTGAGTAAACCCTGGCCCACTGGGGGCTGTTGCGCCGTGGAATAATGTTAATAATTAACAAACAGTAATTTTAGTCCTCTGATAATTTAATGTAAAATAATTTATTGGAAAATTATACTTCTACTGGCAACAATTGGTTGGGAGTCGGCGTGAATTCCGCAGATTTTGAAATAAAAGGTGGCTCTACACCTGGTCTAGACTCCTGCTTTGTACTGTTTTTCAGTGTGAGCCGGGAGAGCTCAGTCGGTATAGCGACTCACTGCTGGGCTGGACGGTCCGGGGACTGAATCCCGGTGGGGGGGCCAGATATTCCGCATCCGACCAGAACGGCCCTGGGACCCAACCATCCTCCTATACAATGGGTACCGGGTCTTTCCTGGGGGTAAAGCGGCCGGGGCATGGCGTTGCCCACCCACCCCCATCTAGCGCTGAGGTTAAAGAAAGAGTATAGATATATCTCTACTCCACCTCTGAGGGTTCGTGATCTGTCCTAGGGTGAAATTTGTAATTTATTTTCCTATTTTGCATTTACAAAATTCTTATGCCCAGAGGGTATCTCTACATTAGTGTATAAGTTCCGAAACTGAAATATTTACTTTCTACAATCTTTTAAATTATTTTATATTTTTCGTTCCGTGCATCGTAATTCAAGGTTGAAGAAATCCAACAAGATACAACAGTATGCAGATATTTATTTATTGGTAAATTATTGTACATGTTTCGGGCGTCCATCGCGCCCATCATCAGGAGTACATAAAACTGTAGTTGCAGCCTCTGGTACAGATCACACTGTAAAGTACAAAAGTTGAACTAGAGACGTAATATTAACTTACACGTTGTAAAGCAGGTAGGTAATTTGTAGAGGCTATCGTGTAAAAATAGTTAGAATTAGTCTAGTATATTTAAGATTAAAAATGAAAATAGAAAGAAATTAACAATTTAAATTGGTTATATGTTGATGACATAGATCGGTAGTTAAAAGCAAGCGATAATAAAAATGCAGTGTCAGTCAAGACATACTCACCTATCTGTGGAGCAAACTTCTTCAAACGTGTCCAAATAAGGACTGGTTGGGACATTCGGTGTGAAGTATTGATCGGTGTTGGGGTGGCTAAATTCTGACTATTTTTACACGATAGCCTCTACAAGTTACCTACCTGCCTTACAACCTGTAAGTTAATATTACGCTTCTAGTTCAACTTCTGTACTTTACAGTATTACGTGTACCAGAGACCGCAACTACGGTTTTATATACACCTGATGATGGGCGCGATGGACGCCAGAAACATATAGAGTAATTCAGCAGTAAATAAATATCTGCATACAGTTGCATCTTGTTCCATTTCTTCAAACTAATCTTTTGATTTATTTACATTATTATAACTTTTATTGCTTTTTATCATAAAATAATGTGTAAAGATAAAAACTTGTGCATATTTTGGTGAATTATTTTAAATTAGACTTTCGGCTGCTCAAAAGTGTAAGTGAATATATTCTCGGCGCGTGTCTGCCGTGTAGTTTTAAAAAAGACTAATGGTTGTTGTCTTTTTCCCCAATTTCTGTAATAAAGGTTGCTATCCCCGCATTCTCTTGTCTTCTAGGTGAATGATAAAGTAGCGACCTCCTGTAACGGCCCACTTCTGTCACCGTAAATACACTATTCATAAACCCAACATTACTCAAAGTCCACTTCGTGCGTTTTGTTCGGCCGTTTTGCGTTTGCATGACCCATATGCACGCAGCGCCTCTACCGTCGGCGTGTAGAAATAAAGACACAACAGAGTTGTAAATTTTGTACCTCGAGGCATGAAACTGCTAACGCAACTCATGGCGTTACTGATATTTTCCATAACCTGAGTGGAATAAAATAATTATTACTGTTTATTTGCTGAATATTCTAAATGTCTGTTGCTTTCACCGGCACATGAACTCTGTTTCTTCCGCAGCGCGTCCTCAACGGATAGTTCTTTTAAAAAAAAAAGATGCTACTATTTTCACCGTCTTTTGTCTCTCCGTCTATCCTCGCTTAAAAAAATTCGATAACCGCTGGTGGGCTTTGATGACTTTTGATATTTTGGAGTTTTACGCAACTTTTACTGCGGCTTGTTTTAGCAACTTTTAGCAAGTTTCGTACCACAAAAAAAAAAAGACAAGATGAATTTAGAATCCTTTCGTGTGGGAACAGCAGCGACAGAGACTTTCAGCCATGCCCATGTGTGTATGTGTGTGTCTCCCCAATACAAGTCCTACCCAGTTTCTGCTAACGGTGATAACTTAACCGGTATGGTGACTTGCCGTCCGAGGAATTTTGGTTCGATTTCCGACAGTGGGCAACAAATCTGTTTTTCTAAGCGTTCAGAATGTTACTGGGGTACCAGGAGCTGTTTCCGCAGGAGGTAAAGTATTTAGTGCTGAAGTTAAGAATGAATGGAGCCGTACCTACACACCCCAATATGCTTTCATGGCGCGCCCAGGGGCGGAAAACTGAAACTCTTTCTTAATTTTTCTATGATAATAGGCGTGTTAAAGATAGCATGTGCTGCGGCCCTGAAATGCAGAGTGCCTGTTTGATCAGAAAAGCTATCGACCACGTAGCGGACAGAATTGTGCCAGAATCCAGAAAGCCAACGTCTCTGTTCCCTTTAGCACATTCAATTTCGTGCTTAAATTCGCACAAATACAACTGTGTTTTTCCTTTTATTTGAAACCTTCAGAATAGAGATTTAAATATGTATACCGAACACTTTTCGTAATTTATTTACTTACTTACTTACTTACTCCATGGAGCAGAGTTCTTCTTGAGAAACTAATCGGTTCTCAGCTAGTCTAGAAATTCCCCGCATTTTATGAAACCGGAGGTTCGATACCGCATTCACACGTGCCCGCCACCTGTCCCTATTATGAGCCATCTCGATTCAGTCAAGTCCCCACTTCTCACTTCATGAAGATCCATCTTAATATTATCCTCCCATCTTCTCCTGTAAAATGGGTACCGGGTCTTTCCCGGGGGTAAAGTGCGGCCGGGGCATGCTGCTGACCACTCATCCCCTTCTAGTGCCGCGGGCGTGGAAGAGTAGAGGTATACCTCTACTCACCCTCTGGGCTACACCGGGCCTGTAACGGGATCAGTTTACCCTTTACCCATCTTCTCCTGGGTCTTCCATTTGGTCTCTCTCCCTCAGGTTTCCCCACCGAAACCCTGTGTACACCTCTCTCCACAAACGTGCTACATGCCCTACCCACTTCATCCTTCTCGGTTTGATCACCCGAACAATATTGGGTAAGGAGTACACATCATTAAGCTCCTCATTATGCAGTTTTCTACACTCGCCCGTTACCTCGTTCCTCTTAGGCCGAAATGTTTTCTTCAAGACTCTACTCTCAAGCACCCTCAGCCTACGCTTTTGCCTCAATGTGAGCGACCAATTTTCACACCTATGCAGAGCAACAGACAAAATTATAGTTCTGTATATCTTAATCTTTAAGTTGTTAGATAGCAAACCGGAAAACAAAACATTCTGCACCGAAAGATAACAGGCGTTCCCTGACTTCAATCTGCTGTTAATTCCTTTCTGACTAGAATATTGATTTGTTAAGGTTTCTCCAAATATTTGAAATCTTCCACTCTTTCAAATGAATTATTATCAATCTTTATACTGCGAACATCTCGCCACTCAGCAACTGTATATCATGCCCATTTCCGTTTCTTATTTTTCTCACAGTAAACAACAAATGTTCCCTATAAAAATGTAACTGGATTGTCACTATATAGGAGATAGAGGCAGGCTAGTTTTCAGGAATTTGACGCCATCTGTTCTGGTAGATATTCAGTCTCTGCAAGGTAGATGTGCCGGTCAAGGTAGATTCATGCACCATGGATCCTCGGCAACAGTTAATCAGACTACACGGTGTCACAACGAAAATTTTCTTCATGTCTTCAGATCTGTAACTATTTGCATTGACTTCTTTCTTCGAAGATTTTAACTGGACGTGATGGAAAGAAGTGCTTAATCAGACGGTGTTTTAACGCGGAAGTTAAAATTAATCAACTCTGATGACAAATAGGACCCGCTCTATCAGATACATTAGACTCGTCTTGTTCATTTTCGTCCCCCCACCCCGCCAATTAATGCCCTGCTATCAGATACACTAGACTCGTCTTGTTCATTCTCGTTCCCCTCCCCAGTCCCACCCCCACCCCCCACCCCCCGTGACCCCCCAATTAATGCCCTGAAGGGTGATGATCCTGCCGACTGTCCGGTATTCATTAAAAATGTGAATGATGGTTTCAATATGCCTGTAGGTCTTATCGGCTGGCAACCTGTTGGCTCCCTAAAGGCGACGCGACGAACTCAACACGAATGTCATCGTCGAGTGGGTAGCACAGCGGTGCCTTATTCGGAGAGTCCTGGGTTCAAATCTGGACCCGCAGACCTGTGGGAGGATTCTATGTAGCACTGCGTCACTTTGTACCTGGTTTCCTGCGTTTAGAAGGAATCTAATGTCTTCATCTTTAAGACCCTAGAGTCTAGCCCTGCTAGGCATGTGAGGAAGAGTATTCAATCTAGGGGTTGAACCGAGGCTGAGGTTTTTTGAAAATGGGGTCCTGAGGAAGGTGTTTGGGACCCAAGAAGAAGGAAGTAACAGAGAGGTGGGTAATATTAAATATGATGAGCGTCGTGATCTGTACTGCTTACCGAATATTATAGGATGAATACGTACGTTTCGGTGGGACATACTGCTTCCAACTTCAGGTGCGGAGGATTAAGCCAAGTATCATATTAATACTGCGTCTTCTGCAGGACTGCTTCTAACAGACCATGAATTGAGCCAACTGCGAAACCGCTATAGTGACACACACAGACATTTATTTGCGCAGGATACGTTTTTTCTGAGCTCTGATTTTCGGGTATTTACCACTTCTCGAAATGTCTCCTTCTTCTTTTATCCTTCCTTATGTTGTCTCCCCACCCCCACGTTTCGTGAGCCTCATCCGCCCTTTTTATCAGAGAGTAGACCGAGAAATGAAACAATACAAATGTCGTGACGTCAGTGAAGCTCATCTGATTACAAGGAAGGTATAGGGCGTTTTATTTAAATTTGTGCCCAGGCGTGCCCTTTGCGATGGTATCTTCGTGGTCCCCTCCTGCTCCGACATTCACAGAGAGGTTTGTGTTCATCTCTACAGTCAGCGCTGTATGGCTGATATTGTATTTTGCAGGCATTTAAGATTTGAATGGACGTGAATTGTCGTTTGTCGTTCATTAGTAGAAGTTTAGAAGATAAATCTTCCTCTAGTTTCGCTTACTGTTGACAGATTTTAATTAAACAGAAGTAAATGCGTATATAAAATAAAAGTTTCCATTACTTGCCGGCAACTTAAGTACATTTAGAATATCAGTTTAACTGTCTCAAGAGAAAAATAAACTCTATTTCAATTTCCAGCTCGTACCGCACAGTAAACACTCTCCATCTAGGTTATAAAAACAAGTCAGTTAATGCTGTATAGGGAAATAATAGCTGTTTGTTCTGAGATCCACACAAAACACTTATATGCACTGTGTGGACAGAACGTAGAATTGTTGAATGTTAATCCAGGCAACACATGTGGAGACAACTGGGATTTGAAGGGTTAAACTTCCGTGAGGCCTGTTTTTTTGCCTGAAATGTAACAGTAACACGAATTGTATGCCAGGATCCAGTTCTTACCGCGCAGTAAACACGTTCTATTTCAATTAGATCCGCAATCTTCCGGGAAATTACCTAACGTGTGGTGATAATTTTTACGGACTTTTCGGAACATCTTATCGGTCCCACCTACAAGGTTCAATAATCCAAAAGAGAAGTTGGTACCAATAGGTTGTCCCAAAATGTCGGTAAGGAATTACCACTACATTCTGCGTAATCTTCCAGAAGAGCGCAAATCTGGTCTACTTCACTGCCGAAACCTCAAATCAGTTTCCTTCTTGATTATAAGCCCAGATATTTAATGTTTATAGCGAAATAATCGCTGTATGTCGCATAAGAATGTACATAAGTGCACTGTGTGACTGAGCGCAGTATTTTCGATTCTTAAAGTTTGCGGTGATTGTAGTAACCACTGGACTTTAAAGGATTAAGAGATTTTTATTTTCCAACTCCAGTACCAAGAGTCAGATACGTCAGGTTAAAGGGCAGCCATTCCATTACATAAACAGTCTACCCTCATTTTAATGTGTTCCATCTTACGTGCATTAATAAAAAAAAAAACTCCGTGGCCTTAGTCCGCACGCGAACTATACCGACAGAGCGGCCGCCGCCTGTCGGCGAAGTTAGTGCCAACTTTTGCGGATAGAGGGGTGTCACGTGTTCAGCGCAACGGGTCCCCACATCCGTTAATCTCTGTTTTCTAGACCTGGAGCCGCTACTTTTTTCATTCAAGTAGCTCCTCAATTGACCTCACGAGGCTCACGAGGCAGAGTGGACCCCGTTCCAGACCCACTACTACTCAGAAA
>Ga0123354_10004265_pt1 | contig 20189 bp, 17 predicted proteins | sample TergutLab28metaG_2_FD_97872 | JGI IMG/M metagenome (GOLD analysis project Ga0123354, IMG submission 97872) | Labiotermes labralis P4 segment gut microbial communities from Petit-Saut dam, French Guiana - Lab288 P4 | ecosystem: Host-associated > Arthropoda: Insects > Digestive system > Gut ...
ATTAACGCAACTTTCTGCGAGGATTTGGTATGTTTAATGAATATAAGGCATCGTCAGATAGAAGGAAGATGCTCGGAATATCCATCCGCGGAAGATCTCTGCGTTATTTTATCTTTTACTTAGTGCATTTGTTAATACTGGCTTCCACTATTTGGGCGTCAAACAAGAGTATAAGTGATGCCTTATCGTGGGTAATCATATCGCTGTCATTGTGTGTAGCAGCGAACGTAGTGACAATCGTTGGCTGCCTCATATACGGTAAAACATTCAGGCATAAGGCAATGGCGCTGCCGACGTTCCTCGGCGCCACAATTTTGATATGTATCTATATGTATCCTTTTGTCCTGAGCTATCATATTTTCTATGCAAACAACTATATTTATATCTACACAGCAATTGGCGCGCTGATAGCGACAGTCTACTCCTTGTTGAACGCAAAACGTGTCATTGCAAATGAATTTTCCGGCTTATACTTCAGTATAAATAATAAAATATTTTTTGATCAACAACGATACATAAAAGTTCAGCAAAAAGTGCCATTTTTTCATTACCAGATCTGTTTCGTGATTATGGGAATAATGGTGTTTATTGGGCTTTACTCAAAATCTTTTTATTGGGATAATGGATTCGCATTAGGGATGGGATTAGTTTCTCTATGCCTTCCTTTTGTCCTTTACCCTAATTTTATCTATGCCGTATATATGCTGTTTGTTATCCACCCAAAGGTTGAAAAAAAATTCAACTCGCCATTACTCTCGGATCAATGGGGGCTCATTGAGGGAAACCCTGCCCTTGCTGAAAAGTTTTGGGGGCCGAATCCTGTAAAACAGCCTATCCGATATGAGGAAGTGTTCCCAGCAAAGAATCATCCTGCATAAGCACCGCGATGTGATCATGGTACTTGGGCGTTGAAGAATCGGTGACCCAATTCTACAAGGAAGTTCGAGATGCTTGGATCAAAGGCATGGAAAGCTGCGGGTTACTCAGCGCTGAATTTTGTAAGGTAATGATTTTCCTGTGGAAGAATACTGGCGATGATGTATATTGTTAGAATGTTTCTCCTTATTTTGTCACTCAGGATTATACTACACGCTGGCCGAGAGGGATTATGCCGAGCATTGATAAATGGGAAGGCTTTGAACATTGGGAAGAAATATTGACAGAGGAATCTCCTTGTGGGAACGATTTATCTCTTGATCCTGAATTTGAGCAACTGCGCGAAGAAGTCGGAAAAGACACTTCCATTCATGGCGACCAGAAAACGGACTGGCTCGTCGTGTATGAGCTTGTGGATTCGCTGCTGGCGCGCAGCAAGGATATCTGGTTTTTCGCCTATGGCACAATCGCCGTATATCACATCAGAAACACGGCGGAATGTACAAAATGCGTCAATTCACTGAGTTCGATATTATCCTCTCAGTGGAGCCATCTACATCCCCCTCTCAAGCGACTGAAAAGACGGGAAGCCCCTCTGAAATGGCTTTGCGACAAATTTCATCATCTCAGTGTCAGTACAGCCTTTATCGATGTCAACCCAAAGGATATCACGGCATTAAACGCGGCCTTCGTCAGGCTTCAAGACCAGTTTGATGTCCTGCTGCCGGATAATAAGCTGACGTTCAGAAGCATCCTGCGCGCCAGGCTGGAAAACGGCCAGGAGATGAGCCAGCCAAAGGCCATAGCCGCGGCCAAGTCCTCCGCTCCCGCCGTGAGCCAAAGCTCATTGCCCCTGCGGAACACCTTGGAAGCCATTGAAAAACGCTCCAACATTCCGGCGGTGGCACTGCCGCAAGTCATCAGGGCGATAAACGACAATGCCCGGCAACTTGGGGATCATCTTCTGGCCTTGAACAAGGAGGATGAGCGGGCATACCAACTGCACAGGGTAGCCCTCTGGGGCACCCTTCTTCAGCTTCCGCCTTCCGCGGTGAATGGACAGACGCAACTGTCTTGTCCGATCCCATCAGAAGTAATCAGCATGTACACGAACGCGGTAAACGACAAACGGTATGCCGAAATGCTGCCGCAAATCGAACGCGACGCCAGTAATGTTCCTTTCTGGCTCGACGGGCAGTATCTGATAGTTTTGTGTTTGGAAGGAATTTCCGCCACAACCGTCGCTGTTTCCATCAAACATTCTCTCGCGCAACTTATCCGGCGGTTTCCGGATATTCTGTCCCTGAAATTCAAAGACGGCAGACCGTTCGCATCTCTCAAAACCGCCGCCTGGATAAATTCTTTTGTTTCCACTATCTTGGGAAGCGGCCTTTATGCCGCGGCCGGGCAACTGGTTGTTAGTGACGCGGCGCAAGTAGATGAGTATAATAAACTCCAGGAAGCAATTGCGCTGTCCACAAAAGGCGATTTCAAAGCTGGACTCGATCTTCTTGGCGGGGCGCATCCTGGGAAAAACAGGAGTTTCATACGGCAAAGCGTGCTCAAAGCCAAATATTGTATTGCTGTCGGGCAATTACAAGCCGCGACTCATTTGCTGAAAACCATACTTGACAAACTCAAGGCGTGGGATTTATTAGATTGGGAACCAGAGTTGAGCGCGGAGGTAATCTCACTCCTTTTGTCACTCGGCTCAAAGCTGAACGAATCCGATGATGAATTGCAAGCCCTCTTACACTTCATCAGCCTGGAAACGGCCGTAGTCAAATAGATTCACAGGATTTCAACTCTAATTTGGAGGCATTATGGGCAGAGAAGCATCTACCGCGCCGAAAGAGCGCATCAACGTCACGTTTAAACCCGCGACTGGCGGCGCCGTAGAAGAAATCGAGCTGCCTTTGAAGGTGACCATACTCGGTGACTTCCGGCAGGCGTATGACGACAGGCCGCTTATGGATCGAAAGCCGGTCGGCATCAATAAAAACAATTTCGCGGATGTCATGGTCAAGCAGAACCTCTCAATTGATATTGCCGTTCCCCGGAAACTTCAAGATGAAGATTCCGACGCCGATCTTTCCGTAAAGCTGAAAATTCAATCCATGCGTGATTTCGAGCCTGGGAACATCATCCACCAAATTCCTGAGCTCGCCCAATTGAACCAGTTGCGCGAGGCTCTTGTGTCACTCAAAGGCCCCTTGGGTAATCTTCCTTCATTTCAGAAGGCGTTGGAAGATATTCTCAAAGACCCGCGTAAACGTGAGGATGTGCTGCGCGAAATAGCTGAAGCCGGCATCGATCTCCCAACCACCAACTAGGCCGGAGCGAAGACGTCACCTAGCTAAAGAGGGATCAAATATCTCCATCCGTCGTGGATAGAGATGGATTTGCCAAATAAAAAAAGATCAATAACCACGCATATTCAAGCTTTGGCGTGATTGCACCAGAGGAGTTATTTTATGAATCAGGCACAAGGATTGGCAGCAAGCCGTATACAATCCGGTTCAATGTTGGCCGAAGTGCTCAGCGCGGCTAATGTCACGCCGGAAGATGAAAGTTACGAAGCGGCGCGCACTGGGATCGAAGCTTTTATTGCCGAGATGCTCAAACCGGAGAACGCCGGGGAAAAAGTCCGCAAAACCTTTGTGGACAAAATGATCGCCGACATTGACCGCCGGATGAGCGCCCAAATGGACGAAATTCTCCATGATCCGGCTTTTCAAGCGCTGGAAGCTGGTTGGCGGGGGATGAAGCTCCTTATCGATAGAACCAATTTCCGCGAAAATGTGGAGGTGGAATTCATCAATGTTACAAAAGATGAATTGCTTGACGATTTTCTAGATGCTTCGGAAATTACCGAATCCAGCTTGTATAAGCTGATATATACCGCCGAATACGGACAGTTCGGCGGTAAGCCGGTCGGCGCCATTATTGGCAACTACTACTTTTCTCCATCCGCCATTGACGTAAAGTTATTGCAACACGTCGCCAGCGTCGCCACCATGTCCCATGCCCCGTTCGTCGCGGCCGCCGGCCCGGAATTTTTTGGGCTCCGGAGTTTTGAACGGCTCCCGTCCCTGAAAGACTTACAGGATATTTTCGCCAGTACCCGCTACGCCAAATGGCAGGGTTTCAGGGACTCGGAGGATGCCCGCTATGTGGGCCTCACCCTTCCCCGTTTTCTGCTGCGGCAGCCGTATGATCCCGAAGACAATCCCATCCGGGCTTTCGTTTATAAAGAAAATGTGGATGACAACCACGAGAACTTCCTGTGGGGCAATACCGCTTTTGCCTTTGCGACCAGAATAACGGATTCATTCGCGAAGTACCGCTGGGCGGCGAATGTTATCGGCCCCAAATCGGGGGGAACTGTCGAAAATCTGCCCGTGCATCTTTACGAATCCATGGGTGAGATCGCCATGAAAATACCCACGGAAGTTCTCATCTCCGACCGCAAGGAATACGAGCTGGCTGAACAGGGATTCATTGCCCTGACCATGCGTAAGGGCAGCGATAACGCCGCGTTCTTCTCGGCAAACTCCTGTCAGAAACCCAAAAATTACGGAGTTTCGGAAGATGGTAAAAATGCCGAACTCAATTACCGGCTCGGCACCCAACTGCCCTATCTGTTTATCATCTCCCGCTTGGCCCACTATATCAAAGTGCTCCAGAGAGAACACATCGGGTCATGGAAAGAGCGGGTTGATTTGGAACGCGAGCTGAACACCTGGATCCGTCAGTATGTCGCCGACCAAGAAAATCCAAGCTCGGACATCCGCAGCCGCAGGCCCTTGCGTGACGCCCGGATTGCTGTCCTTGATGTCGAAGGCGATCCTGGCTGGTATAGGGTCGAGCTTATGGTACGCCCGCATTTGAAGTATATGGGCGCCTACTTTGATCTCTCCCTCGTTGGAAAACTGGACAAGGAATAGGCGATGGCCGGGAGCCTGTTTGATCGGCTAACTTTGGGCGAAGCCGGAATGAAGATGGATGAGGATGAATCTATCCGTCTGCATATCGAGCGCATGTTTACTTCACGCCAAGGCTCTGTTCCAACGTTGCCCGATGATTACGGGCTCCCCGACCTCAACGACCTCACGCTGTCAAAGTATGAACTGTCGCAGAAGAACTGCCAGATTATGACAATGTGCATCAGCAAGTATGAAAAGCGTTTGGTAAACCCCGAGGTAAGTGAAAGCCCCTCGCAGGGGAAACCATTTATTCAGCACTTCTTGATCACGGCTCAAAAATATGGCGAGGATGGCAGGATGCTCCCTTGGAGATGGGAGATGACGCTTGAAAATGGCAGGATACGGAAAGAGTCATGAATTCTAATAGATACTACCAAGACGAACTCATGGCTTTACGCGAATTGGGGCAGGAATTCGCGGCAAAAAATCCTGCCCTTGCGCCATTTTTGGATACAATTGGCCGTGATCCAGATGTAGAGCGCATTCTTGAAGGGTTCGCCTTTCTTACCGGTCGGCTCAGACAAAAAGTTGATGACGAACTGCCTGAAATTATCCATTCGTTGTTCAACTTGCTCTGGCCAAATTATTTACGGCCGATACCGGCCAGTTCCATTGTACGATATAAACCTTCCGACAACATTTCTGGAACTACGATCATCCCCAAAGGAACAATGGCGCGCTCCATTAAAGTGGAGGGAGTCCACTGCCAATTCCGAACTCTTTACGATGTCGAAATCCTTCCTCTCCAACTGATTGAACACAGCTTCCTCGAAAAAAACGGCGAAGTCGCATTAATTTTGAAATTCAAATCGCTCGGAGTTCCACTGGAAGATATGCCTCTCTCCAGCCTCCGTTTTTTCATCCATGGCGAGCCAGCTATCGCGTACACCATTTATCATGCGATGGTTGCCAGAACGCGACAAGTTCGTCTGGTTTTACGGGACAAAGAGGGAGAGGCCGTTTCAGCGCTTTCCCTCGAAGCCAAGGAATGTATACGGCCCGTGGGTTTTCGCGAAGACGAAGGTCTTTACCCATACCCCGCGAACGCCTTCCCGGGCTATAGGATTTTGCAGGAGTATTTTTGCTTTCCCGAAAAATTTCTATTCGTGGAAGTGACGAACCTTAACCAAGGATTCAGCCGGCATAAATTATCCGAGTTGCATCACGAGAATGAATTCGAGCTGCATTTCGTTTTGCCGGAACCGCCTGAATCATTTGAATCTTTCCGGCTTGAAAACTGGCAATTATTCTGTACGCCGGTCGTCAATCTTTTTCGGATGGATGCAACCCCGCTGACGCTGAACCACAGGCAAACAGAGTACCGGGTTATTCCTGATCCCCGGTTCCCGTACCACTATGCGACATACAGCATTGACAGCATGAGCGCCTGGGGGCGCGATAACCAATTCGACAAGACATATGCCGAGTTCGAATCTTTTGAACATGAAACCTCTGGTTCTAGTTCACATGCGTATTATCGCCGGCAGATTCGCCTGTCTCACATAGATGGGGCTCCGGAAACATACATTTCCTTTATGCAAGATCCGGAAAATTCGGAGTTGCCCCAAGCTGAAACAATTTCGATGGAGTTGACCTGCACCAACAGAAATTTGCCGCGGGAACTCGGTGTCGGAGATATATGTATCCATGCTGGCAATACACTGGAAGCTGTGTCATGCCAAAACATCACCCCGGTAATCCCTCCGTTCAATCCCCCCCTTGAGGGGGATATCCTTTGGCGTCTGCTGTCTAACATGTCCCTTAATTATATCTTGTTAACCAATATCACAGCGCTGAAATCCATTATTTCCGCATATGACTTCAGAGCGCGCCACGACCGCCCCCGGGCGCGGATTTTGGAAAAGATATTACAGGGCATGATTGCCATTTCTTGTCAGCAAACAGACAGGCTCCATAACGGACTGCCGGTTCGTGGAATGCAAACCAAGCTTGTTTTGGATCAGCAATCGTTCTCTTGTGAAGGCGACATGTACCTGTTCGGCACTGTGCTTTCTGAATTCTTCGCGTTGTATGCGACGGTAAATAGCTTCCACCAGTTGATTGTCGTTGAAGCGAAACGAAAGGAAGAATACGTATGGCCAGCGAGATTGGGGAAAATATATCTTCAGTAGGTCACGTCCGCCCCCAATCCTCCCAAATTCTTGAGGAACTGCAGGCGACGCCCGGCAACTATGCCTTTGTGCAGGCTGTGACTACAGCCACGCGTTTTTTGCGTGGGCGGAATTTGCCTTTTGAGAAGGAATTCTGCCATTTCAAGGTCAACCCAAGCCTGGCATTTCCACCAGCCGATATTGAATCTCTCCAGTTCGTCATCCCAGAAAATGGCCCAGCCAGAGTTGATATGATACTCAACCTTATGGGCCTTCATGGCGCTGATTCTCCGTTGCCGGCTTATTTCATCGAGCATGTCGCCCAAAACCAGGATGACCCCGATCCTTTGCGCGCTTTTTTAGATATTTTTAATCACCAGATTATTTCAATCCTTTTCTCCATTTGGGAGAAATACCGCTATTACACGCAATATCGGGTTGGCGCCAACGATATTCTATCAAGCCGCTTTTTTGGGTTCATCGGCGCTGGACTGGAAGAAATCCGGACGGCCAAAACCATCCAATGGCCTCGCCTCATGGCTTACATGGGGCTCATTGCCTTAAACGGAGAAGCCACTGGGTCGCTTGAAAGCATCCTGCGCCACTATTTCGGCCACAACGAAATAAGCGTCATCCCCTGCATCTCGCGCTGGGTACATATTCCTGAAGACCAACAGACCAAACTTGGCGTCCTGAATGGCGCCTTAGGCGAAAGCTTTATCTTGGGCAATGAAATCCAGGATCAGAGCGGGAAATTTAGGATACAAATTTATAATCTCGACTGGACGAACTTGCTTTCTTTTCTGCCATGCAACAGCAAGTTTACAGAATTGAGAGACGTTGTGAACTACGTTTTGAAATCCAGGCTTACCTTTGACGTTGAACTCCGCCTAAAACCAGGAGATATCCGTCCTTGGCTTCTGGGCGGCGACGAAAACGGCACCCTTCTCGGGTGGTCAACGTGGTGCGGAGTAGGTGGCGATGGGGCCGTTATCCTGGAAACCGCTTATGGAGAACTTTGATAATGGCTAACCTAGACGCGTCGATAATTGAAAAGCTTGACCCAGCCAGTTTTGCGGCGCTGGAACAGGCAGCCGTGGACAGCGCTTCGCGTGGTCAGATTGAAATCACCGTTGAAGATTTCATCCGTACTCTTCTGCCAACGCCCGAATTTCAAGATGTTCTGACTCAGTTTGACCGTAGCTCTGATAAGCTGCAAGAGCTTCTCGAGAAAAAGCGGCCACCCGCCAACCAAACTTCTGATAGACCCCGATTTTCTCAGTTTTTAAGCCAATATATTCAGGCGGCTTACATGCTGGCAAGCCTGGAATTTGGTATGCAGGTGATGGATGCGGGAATACTCGTGCTCACTTTGCTCCGTTCACCCGAAAAGTACAGCCACATGCCTTTTTTTGCGGAACTGAAGCAAATACCCGCCGATGAGCTAAAAAAACTTCTTGAAGGCATCTACAGCAAAGAACAAGCCAAAACCGGCGCCACGGGCCTGCGAGGAAGCGAGGATTATCTTGGGAAATACACGACCGACTTCACAGCCGAGGCTAGAGCGGGTAAGACGGATCCCGTCTTTGCCAGGGGTACCGAAATACGTTTGATGGTGGATATCCTAACGCGGCGCAGAAAGAACAACCCCATCCTGGTGGGCGACCCCGGCGTGGGCAAAACCGCGGTAGTGGAAGGCTTGGCCCTGCGGGTTGTGGAGGGGAATGTGCCAGATACCCTGAAAAATGTGCGGATCGTCGGCTTGGATATGGGCCGTCTTCAAGCGGGCGCGAGTGTGATGGGAGAGTTCGAGAAACGCCTGAAAGGCGTCATTGATGCCGTCAAATCTTCTCCGGTACCGACAATCCTTTTTATCGACGAAGCGCACACCCTTGTGGGTTCTGGTCATTCCGCTGGGGGCGGCGATGGAGCGAATCTGTTGAAGCCGGCGCTCGCGCGCGGTGAAATGCGCACAATCGGAGCCACGACATGGAGCGAATATAAGAAGTATTTTGAAAAAGACGCGGCGTTGGCCAGACGCTTTCAACTGGTGAAACTGGATGAGCCGTCACTTGAGGAGACTGTAACCATACTGCGCGGTATCGCGCCGAGCTATGAAAAGGCTCATCGTGTGTATATCCGCGATGACGCCGTCATCAAAGCCGCTGAACTGGCTGGACGATTTATCACTGGTCGCCATTTGCCTGACAAGGCCATTGACGTACTAGATACGGCATGCGCCAGAGTGCGGGTTAGCTTTGGCGCGAAGCCTTCGCTTCTGGAATCATTGGAAGAAGAGCACGCGTCCGCCAAACGGGAACTGGAAGCCCTGGAAAGAGACAGGATTAAAGGCGCGGCGATGGATTTTCTCCACGACACGTCCATGCGGCATGCCGAGTTACAAGAGGATTTGCAATCTCTGTCCGCCAGGATTCTGGAAATATCTACCCGTTGGGACAAAGAAAAGAGCCTTATCGATCATTTATTACGCCTCCGGGCCGGCGAATTTCCCACAGGCCCTCCGGCAGAGCAGGCGACGCCTTCTTCAGAAAACGGTAAATCAGGGCCAGGCACATGCCAAAACACTGTGACTTTGGGAGAACTGACGGCAAATCTGCAAGATTTACAGGGTAATGATCCCTTGGTTTTTTTTGAAGTGAACCCGGAACTGGTGACGAGCATAGTATCCGAGTGGACGGGAATTCCAGCGGGCAAGCTCGGCGGGGCGCAGGAAATGTCTCTTTCAACCCTCGGTGACAGGCTTGGTCAACGCATCCGCGGGCAGGGTTTTGCGCTGCAAGCGATTGAAAAAGCCGTGATAACCGGAAATACCGGGCTCAATGACCCGACACGGCCCACTGGAGTTTTTCTTCTTGTTGGCCCTTCTGGCGTCGGCAAAACAGAAACCGCGCTGGCTGTCGCTGACGAACTATTCGGCGGCGAACGCATGCTGATCAGCATCAATATGTCCGAATTTCAGGAAAAGCATACCATATCGCGCCTGATAGGCTCCCCGCCGGGATATGTCGGATACGGGGAAGGCGGCAGACTGACCGAGGCCGTGCGCCGGCAGCCACACTCCGTGGTCCTCTTCGATGAGGTGGAAAAAGCGCATCCCGACGTTCTCAATCTTTTCTATCAAATTTTCGACAAAGGCATACTCGCCGATGGAGAAGGCCGGGAAGTCGATTTCAAAAATACGATAATCTTCCTTACATCCAATCTGGGCAGTGATCTGACGGCTGAAATGTGCCGGGAGGATACTCCACCTGACCCCGTTGAATTACTTGAGCTTTTGCGGCCGGCGCTCACCCAGTTTTTCCGTCCCGCCCTGCTCGCGCGCATGACGATTATCCCATACGCTACGATCCGCCCCTCCATTCTCAAAGAGCTGGTGGTCATGAAACTGAATCAGGTTGCTACACGTATGCTGACCAGGCATCGGGTGCCGTTATCTTGGGACGAAGCGGTCGTTGACAATATTTTGGCGAGTTGCACGGCTGTTGATACCGGCGCCCGCAATATCGACCACATCATCAACGACAGGCTCCTTCCGGGACTGGCCACCGTCTTGTTGGGCCAAACCGGCAGAATCGAAAAGAAACAAAATCTCATGATCGGATTAGACGCTCATGTATCCAAGTTTACGTACACGTTGAATTGAATTGGTAAAGCGCATGCCGCCGCGTAAGAACATAATAAACTGGTTCGAGCGCTTATTTGAGAGCCAGGACATACGCTCGGCAGCCAAAGTGCTGGCTATGGCCCTTGGCGATGTTTCCGCGGGTGATGCTTCCGGGGTCTTTTTACTCGATGAAACAAAGTTACAATTGCTCCTTTTCGCTTCATGGACGGCGGCGGGCGGCGGAAAAGCCGAAACCCTTCAGCCGGTATCCATTGTTGAGACAAACGACCCGCTGTGCTTCAGCCTGCAGCGTGGAACCTTCTACCAGGCTGATTTGAACCAGACCGCCACGATGACCTTGCTTAACGCGGGACCGAGCAATGTTTTCGCCATGCCGCTCAAGTCCCGGCTGACTGGTTCCATCGGAGGAATTATCGTCACCACGGGCTATGGAAATCCGATACAAGCCGTCGCTCCTCTTCAGATGATAGGGCTGTATGCCGCATCGCTCATAGAAACCATGCTCCTGAAAGAGACCAAGACATCAATAATCGGGGCGTTACGGAGCGATATTACCTGGCTCGAAAAGCAGAAACAGCAGGAACAGGAGCTTGCGGCCAGCACGATTATTGGAACGAGCGTGGCGATCTCCCATGTCCGCAATCTTGTCATCAAGGCGGCGCCGACCAATGCAAGCGTACTGATTACGGGAGAGACAGGAACAGGCAAGGAGCTGACAGCCGAAGCAATTTATTCGTTAAGTTCCAGAAAAAAAGCGCCTTTCATGAAGATAAATTGTGGCGCCATATCGCCTTTTCTTCTGGAAAGTGAACTCTTTGGCCATACCAAAGGAGCGTTCACAGGCGCTGATTCAGATCATCCTGGATTATTGCGCAGCGCTGACAAGGGTTCTGTTTTATTGGATGAAATCGGCGACATGCCCATTGAGTTGCAGGTTAAACTGCTCCGGGTATTGCAGGATCAAAAGGTACGGCCTGTAGGCGGCGTCAAGGATTATCCCGTTGACATTCGGATCATAGCCACCACGAACAAGGATTTGCCGGCGGCAATACAACAAGGAACGTTTCGGAAAGATCTCTATCACCGCCTTGCCGCGCTGCACATTCACATTCCACCACTGAGGGAAAGAAGACAGGACATTCCCGTCCTGGCCGCTCATTTTTTTGAAAAACTTTGCCAGCGGCATGGGCGTGAAGGATTAACTCTTCCCATGGAGGCTTTCATGCATCTCGCTTCGCTACCGTTGCAAGGAAACGCCCGTGAACTCGCCAATGAAATTGAGCGGATTCTTCTCTTCTCAGACGCTTCGAATGGCTCTCTCTCTTTTGATGCGCTACAAGAAGACCCCGTTTTTTTGAATGGGAATAAACACAACCTGGTCACATTGCTGCAGGAGTATGAACTCGATTTGATTGAACGCAGCCTGCGCCAGTTTGGAGGAAATATGTCTCAAGCGGCCAAAGCTCTCGGTATACCAAGAACCACCCTTTGTTCGAAATTGCAAAAAACTTCATTCAGCAGTTCGGTATCAATGGCGCGTCAGTCGGATAAGTTAGAAATAATAGCCGAGAAACTGAAGGCCAACTTGGAGGCCAGCAAGACAAAATAAAACCCACCCGGCTCGGCTGGTAAGCATGGGAAAGGCAAGAATACATCGTCACTCGCGATGGCAGCCGATGGAAGGTTAGAAAAGATGTCAATGGTATGTTATATTGCTATACTTACGACACAGGCGGGAATCATCGCCTCGATGAGCTACAAAGCAACCTGAAAACAATAAGGGGGAGTCATGGAACAACTGAGGGGCACGATGTACACATTTGCGACGCTTGGCGCGCGCACGGAACGCGGCGGTTACGTGACGCAGGCAACGAGCAGGATATCGATCAATAACCTAGACGTCGCCCTTGTCGGCGATTTTGTCACTTACCGCGATGGCAGTAAGGCGGCCATTATCGACGGCTCAGGTAAAAAAATCATTCATTGCAGCAAATGCTTGGCGCTTGTCGGAAGTCACCTGGATAACGGCGACAAAATCGTGTTTGCGCCGTGGGATGATGGGAAAACTGGCTTCTTCGTCCCCGAAGGTGAAAGCATCGAAGGTTTGTTTGATTCATCTTATGTGCCGCCGCCTATAGCATGATGGATAGGGACGGGATACAGCCTGGCAACAGGCGCTATTTCAAGTATAGGGAGTATACGGCATGGACCGTCGGGTAGCTGTTGTTGGCGATAAACTGGAGCGCGGTGGAGAGATACTTCCCTATGACGGTTCACCGTGTACATGGATGGGCCATCAAATGGCCCTGATTGGAGGCCAGGCGTTTTGCGCGGCCTGCCAGCACATCGGCGTCATTGCCATGGCTGGCGGCCAGCATCGGCTCCCCCTCATGGGGATACAGTCGGCGCTTGACCTCGATATTGTGCTGTGTGCCTGTAAGACCCCGCCCCGCATCATCGCGGAATTGTCTGGCGACTCATGGATAGACGATGACGAAAGCGAAGCTGTTAGCATGGCCCCAGTCATAGGCGAAGCCCTGGCGGCCCTACGAGCGGCCTCGCCAGCGCCGGTGGCCGTGTCGTCCGGGAATAGTCCCGACGAGCCAGCGGCAGGCTTGGTGGCTGGCTTTTTCGTAGGGGAAGAAACTGGGACGCCCGCGGCCGCTCCCGCGCCAATCGTGACACTCGCTTGGGAAATTCAAAATAACCAGTTTGGAGACAAACTCCCGGTTATCCCAACAGAGTCAAGAGTCGAACATGGCAAGATACTCTATCGGCTAAAGATCAAAGCGACCGTGCACAGCTCAAGCCAGAACGGCCAGATCGCGGGCCGGACAATCGAGGTTAAAAGTAATAGGGGAGACGATCAAGTCCGGGTCAGTGGCCCTACCGCCAGCGACGGCTCCGCCATCGTCACTCTCGAAACACGAAAGCCAGGCGCCTTACAACTGTCCACAAGCACTCCCGGCATCACGGCGGCGCCATTGTCCATAAACCTGCAAGAGGCGTGGTATGAATCCGGCTTTCATATCACGCATTATATTATCGCGGACGAACGCGATGCTCCGGCTAATGACCCAATGCTTCAAGCGCCTGGCGTGACGGGCCTCCATCGCCGAAGTTTCTTATACGGTGCGGGCAGACAAGGTGTACCAATGCAAGGAACAGGCATAACCTTGAATAATCGTTATGTTCGCTACAATGGCGGTGGCGGTGGATGGCATCATAATGCCGCTGGAAATCCGGATATCCTAAACCATCCTGCGGGAGCGCATTTGAGCGATACTGACGGCGTACACGGTCGATTTGCCGACCTTGTGGCGAATCGTTCCATCGCGGTTGACCCTACTGTTATTCCAGGGCACTCACGGGTTTATATAACCTCTCATGACGGTAGCCGAATTGTTGGCGAACGCTCCGCCGACGATACAGGTGGCCTTGTTCATGGGGCGCATATTGATCATTTCAGTGGTGCTGGAAGGGCAGCCGATGACGCATGGAACGCGGCTGGGCGCGATATTCATAATGCCAAGGTTAGATTTTTGGGGTACTGACATGAAAAAAACTTTGCTCTTTTTATTGTTATTCCCTTTTGTTGCTCTTGCATTGGAAGGTACAGATGCGCTTGCTCTTCTAGGCACAGGATCAGTCGATTTTGACGAAGTTATCATGCCGCTATTGAATGAAAATGTTGTCCTTAAAGAGTTTGTGCTTTGCAACTTCGATATCGTTAGTGACCCGATGGGAATACGAATTGGTGACGTTCAATCAAAGGCTTTGGGAGGTGGCAGATTCGGGCCTTATGGAATGTGGGCCAACTGGCACGGAAATTCTGGTGTAAAACCGGTAGTTCTCACGATAAATACAAGTACCAAATTTCTCGACGCACAGGGAAAAGAAGACCCTAACGGGGAGTTGAAAAATGCAGTCCGCATAGAAGAACACCTTGCCGGTGTTACGGTGGAACCAGCAGAAGAGGGACAGATGGAATCTGTGCCTGGTGGATTGGTGTACAAAATAGATTCAAAGATGTGCTCTGCAAAACCCGGTTTGTAATTTTCCGTAAGACCGGGCTTCGAACATGCCTTCATCTTTTCATATTAACTTATCGGGTAGGGACTAATCTCGGTGTACAGAGACGCCGTTTTGCAGAGGCCCGTCTTTTTCAAACGGGAAATTATGATGCTTCACATTAATCTGTGGTTCGCCTTTGTCATCGCGCTAATTGCTTGTTCCGGCGTTGCGGCAGCGGGAACAGACCCTAAATGCCTTCAACATTTGGGTGGTGGATTCTCGGATACGGAATGTTACCAAGGTTTAAGTAATGATTTAGTTTCTAACAATAAGCGATTATACAACAAAATTCAGGCGACAATTCCAGCCGGAAATTCCCATGCAAAATTACTTGCTGACTACATGACAGCACAGGACGAATTGGTCAAATACTGTGACATACAACGGAATGCCGGAGCTAAATGGCAAATGGAACATGATGGCTCCATGTTTCCAGCAATATATGCGCAGTGCGTTTATGAATTGCGAAAAAGACAATACCAATTTCTAAAAAACACGCTTGAAATGGCAAACTGGAACTGAAAAGCTGACAACTGGCATATTTCTGTCGGCGCAGATACTGATGCCTATGTGCTCTAGGTTGAAGTTTGGAGCAAAATGACTTATGCGAAATAAGCCTCTTGTCCCATTGCTCATTTTTTTGGCCGTTCCTGCTTCCAGCCAGGCGGCGGATGTGCATATACCTTGTGAAGATGTGGCCTGGATTGAAGTGAGTAAAACGCCACCAGGATTGGTTATGTCAATGGAAGACCTGCGTGGAAGCTGCAAAGGAGAAGATTGCTTCCTGCTGACTCTGCATCTGACCAATAAAGGCACTACAGATTTACATACTCAGGCACTCGATGCACAAGGACAGACGCCTAATATCTACATTGGTAACGAACTGGTTCTTTTCGGAAGGCTGTGGGATATTGTGCCTCCCGTGCCTGTAGATTTGTATAGCAGAATAAGCGACTGGTCCGCATTCGCGACCCATGTAGAAGCCGAAAAAAGGGCTGCGGCTATCTGCGCTGGAACCTCGATAAAATATACCGGGATTATAGGGGAAACGCTCAATACACCCGTTACCAAATAGGATGTCTATTTGGGGACTGTATGACTGATATAACAGAAAAACATGTTAAATAATTAGACTCTTTTTTGACTATTGAAATTCGTCGTCACGCGAATGCAAGAAGAAATTAAAGAGAATGTTCAGGAGCGACTTATGGACATTATGTTTGAAATTGTTAGCCGGCAGAAATTTTCACCTGATGTTACCGTCGGCCATATGTTCGGTGAAGTTGGTGGAATTATTGGCCGCTCGGAGGAATGTGATTGGATTCTTCCGGATAAGACGAAACAAATTTCCCGTAAGCATGCCATCATAACTTGCTATAGCGGATCATTTCATATCGAGGATATCAGCGCCAATGGGATTTTTAGACCGTTAGGCCACGAACGGCTTCCGTCCAATACTCCAATCGCAATTGCGCACGGCGATGAATTCGTTATCGGCGAATACACCATCATGGTCAGGCTGATGCAGAACCCTGGAGCTTATGTTGGCGAAGGAAAAAACGCGGATACCCACGATCTGTTTGCGAACACATCGCTTCCCTTGAATCCCCTGGAAGCGATGGTCGCGGAAGACGAGCGGGATGCCGCCGCCCGGCTTGGGGATTATAACGACATCCTTAGCCAGAAGAATGCCGGGATGATTGTCCCGCCTGATCATGCCGACGCTCGCATAGAGGCGCTGCCTCCGATTAAAGCGACACCCGATGTGACCACCCCTAACTACTACGACCCTTGGGATCCCGGCGGAACTCTCCGCGGAATGACGCCTCCGGACCAGCCCGAACAAAAAAAGCCACCGGCTCCCGAACCGGAGATCATTCGGGAATCGGTTCTCGTCCCTGAAACTGACATTTTTTTTGAACTTCTCGGGTACAAGGTTCCCCCGGAATCAAAGGAAGAGCGCGAACGTGTCCTGCGCACAGCCGCCGATCTTCTCCGTACCGCGGTTGAAGGCATTACTCAGGCGATGCAGAACAGGGCCGAGAGCAAGAATGAGCTTCGCCTGTCAATGACGACCACAAGCCTGGTCGTCAATAATAATCCCTTGAAATTCAGCCCGACCGCCGAATCCGCCCTCATGACTTTGCTATCCCCGCGTCAAAAGGGAGTCATGGAACCTGTCGAATCCATGCAAGCGGCGTTCAAAGATAATCACAGCCATCATATGGGACTGCTTGCGGGAGCTAGGGCCGCTGTCGGCGCGGCGCTCGATAAAATAGCGCCTCAAGCCGTTGAAGCCCGCCTGGATGCCGATGGCCCGGTTCGTTTAGGCCGGAGCCGGCGTCTTTGGAACACGTTCACGCGGATGCACTACGCACAAAAAAATGATCACGAAGGATTTGCGGCCCTTTTTTATCAAGAGTTCGCGCGCGCGTATGAAATGCAATGCCGCACGCTCAACCCGTCTATGGTCAGCAGCAAGGAGATAAATAATGAATAGGTTCGTTTCGGCTCTGTTTTTATTTCTGCTTTTTGTTTGCATGCCGTTTCTTGGTACCGGCTGCGCCAAACCTCGAGTTGAATTGGCGGTTGCCAGCCAGCCAAATGTCAACCCCGATAATTCCGGCCGGCCTTCCCCTGTCATCGTCAAAGTTCTAGAATTGCGAAACGACGTGGCATTCAAGCAAGCGGAATTTCAAACGCTGTTCAATACGCCTCTTCAAATCCTCGGCGCGGATTTGCTCGCTGCCGATGAATTGACCTTCATCCCCGGCGAAGCGCGCCGCGTGGCATACCAGCCAACCCCAAACACCAAATTCGTAGGGGTTATCGCCGGATTCCGGCAGATGGATCGCGCGCTTTGGCGCATTATTAAGCCTGTTGATCCTAAAAAGGGAAATTGGTTGTCATTTGAGCTGAACGATGTGACCATACTCGTAGTGCCTGATAAGGATGCTAAAGGTTGGGATCCTGAAAAAGCGGTTCAGCAGTATCAGCAGCAGTTGGCGGGCGCACAGACGCGAAATACGCCCGGCGCCGCTTCTGACGCCAAGCAACCGGGAACAATGACCCCGACCGGGCCACAGCAGACCCAACCCCCCGCTCCAACCACAAAAGCGCAATCCGCGCCCACAGGTATTAACTCGGCTCTGGACAATACGACCGGAAAAGCCGGAACTCGGGCGGAACAAGGAGCCAAAGAGGCGATCACGGTCATTAACCAGAACGGTGTCGAAACGCTTCCCAATGGCCAGGCTGTGGTCCCGCCTCCCGCATCTCCGCCATTGTCCACTCCCAACCTTCCCACACAGATATTGCCAGCAATGCGTTCATTGTAACCGGAGAAAAATACCATGCTTCCAAGAAGGGTCATATGGTCTTTGGGGTCGCTTGCCTCACCATCGCATTTTCAACAAATGGACAGGTATTTTGAAGAAAGCGCGAAAATTCGTGAGAAGGCGCTGCACCCGCATGCCTGGGGATTCACCGAGTTCCAGCTTGATGAGCAGCTCTTGAGTCTCGGCAAAGTCGTGCTCAGCAAGGCTACCGGTATTTTGCCCGATGGGACCCTTTTTGAAATAGGCCACCGGCAGAAGGCGTTGTCGATTGACATACCTCCCGGCACTACAAATCGCGGCGTTATGCTGTCCCTCCCTATCGTCGTGGCCGGAGGAACGGAAGTGCGCGGCCCGGAAACTTCGGGACTCTCCACAAGATTTATCCGTGTCCCGGAGGAAATCAGGGATCATAATGTATACGAGGGAAAGCCCAGTCAGCCATTCTCGGTGACACTTGGAAATCTGGACTTGCAACTGCTCTTTGAGAGCGACGCGGACCTTAAGGGATTCATCACCTTGCCAGTCGCCAAGATCGTAGAGTGCAGGCCGGACGGCACTGTGGTTCTCGATAAAGATTTCCTGCCGACTTTCTTACACCTGGACGCATCACCCGTTTTGTCCGGTTACCTTATGGAGATAATCGGGCTTCTCACCCACAGGGGCGATCACCTTGCCGTCCGTGTGAGTAAAGCCGGGCAGACGGGTTCAGCTGAGCTTGCGGACTTTTTGCTCCTACAGTGCATCAACCGCACGGAACCCATATTCAATCATCTCTCCCGGACACGGAGTGTCCATCCCGAAATCTTCTTTACGGGATTGCTGTCCCTGGTTGGTGAATTAGCCACATACGTTGAAACGACCAAACGACCACAGGATATCCCGGTTTATATCCACAGCGATCAGCATGACACTTTCAAAAAATTGATGATTCAAGCCCGTTATGCCCTCAGCATGGTGTTTGAACAGCACGCCGTAAAGCTGGATATCCAGGAGCGCCGCGATAATATTAAGTTGGTGGCCATACACGATAAAAAGCTCTTGGACACCGCGGCTTTCATTCTCGTTGCCCAGGCCGATATGGATAAAGGAGCGTTGTGCAACCTTTTGCCGAGGCAAATCAAAATCGGCACGCCGGAAAATATCAGAGATTTGGTCAATTCCCATCTTCCGGGCGTCAAAATCCGGCCCTTGCCGGTGGCTCCCCGGCAAATGCCATTCCATGCCGGGAAGAGTTATTTCCAACTGGAATTTTCTTCAAAAGAGCGCGCGCAGTTTGAGACGTCAACAGGGTGTGCAATCCACGTGTCAGGAACATTCCCTGGCTTACAAGTGGAATGCTGGGCAATTAAGGAGTAGCCATGAGCAATGTCGAAACGGATTACGATTCCACAGTCATTCAATTTAACAGCGATGAAAACCGTAAAAATGACGGTTTGAAATTTGCCGCTGTTGCCGTTGCGCCAAGCGAGAGCCAGCAAAGAGGCATGTCCTATATTGCCCCACAGACTTCGACAGAGGATTTTCCCTCCGGGCTGAATCCGCTGGTCAACGCGGCATCGTTTCTCCTGCTGGAGATCGTTAAAATAAAAAAAAGGACGGTTGCGGATAATATAGAGGAACTGCGTAACCATCTCGAGGCCGAGGTCAGAAGTTTCACAAATCATGCCCAGGCCCTCGGAATACGGGAATCTGAATGGAACGCGGCGAGGTATCTTTTATGTACAGCCCTTGATGAATGCGTCACATCTTCCCAGATTTCCGGCGCGGTCGCCGACTGGTCATCCAGATCACTGCTCAGCACCTTTCACAAAGAGACCCAAGGCGGAGAAATCTCCTTTCAGGTCCTTGAGCGGGCCATGCAGCAGCCAGCCGCGAATTTGTATCTTCTGGAGTTAATCTACCTGCTCCTGAGTCTCGGCTTTGAAGGCAAATACAAATTGCAGAACAAGGGCGCCTTAGCGCTTGAATCGCAGCGGGACAGCCTATTCAGGCAGATCCGCCTGCTGCGCGGCGAGCCGGGCCTGGATCTCTCAAAAAAAATCGAGCAGCGCGCTTTCAAGAACAAAATATACGCCCATGTTCCCATGTGGCTCATAGGGACTGTCGTTGTATTTTGCCTCGCGGTCACCTTCTGGGGATTTTCGTTCACATTGAACAA